>OHQO01001000.1_pt1 | contig 11284 bp, 9 predicted proteins | sample 1578051 | NCBI WGS metagenome assembly OHQO01 (sample SAMEA3879592, study PRJEB24766) | human gut metagenome | biome: human-associated habitat; feature: feces | place: USA | collected 1985/1987 | reverse complement strand
TATCATTCCAATGTAAATTTAATAAAGTCCCTTCTAAAGAGTATAGATAATGACATATAGGTATTGTCTTTTCTGGATAATTCTTTCGTATTCTTTTGAAAGCTTCTACGGATGTTGTTTCAGCAAGATCAGCTAGGGTGAATATGCCGATTTCGTTGAGGTAGTTTTCGATGGTTATTCCTATGCTTTTAGCATTTCTCAAATCGCTATTTTTCTTTATCTTCATCTTTGCTGTAGATTATATATTACCATAAATATTGTTTTATATTAGTGTCTTTTCGAAGTATAATCCGACATTAGTATCATATATTTGATTGTTCGGTAGCAGGTTTATAAATAAGGTATTTACTTGTATTTTTGTGTTTGTAGTCGTCAAAAAGCTCGAGCCTATCCACATCTTCTTTTCTGAAATGAAATTTAACTTTATGTTTTTCTTTGCTGTAGTTATACAATTTCTTAGCAGGAATGACATATACAACTTCAGGGTTATCACAAGACCATCCAAAACCAAATACATAAAATAAATGTTTTGGGGGGTATGCTCATTGGAGGAAATATAGTCTTCATATTTAATAATGCATTTTTCATCAAGAAAAAAGTTTTTTTTGCTTCTCCATTTACATTCTACAGCAATTCTTTCTTGAGATGTATAAAATACGCTCTTATCGCTTATGCATTCCATTAATAGATCTGGTGATGAGGAGGAAAGTGGTCTATATCCTTCAATGTATTTGTCTCCTCTCCATTCTAATAGTTTCCAAAAATTAGAGTTATTAGAACCATCTTTACTTATATTAGAGCTTTTTACCACCCATTCTTCAAATCTATCTCCATAGTATTTATTCTTACTTCTTTCCTTAAAGTGTAAGAAAGTAATTTTAATTTCACCTAGAATTCGGTTTAAAATTTCCATCGGGCTTAATTGTTTGTTTTATAGGTATAAAAAAGAACAACTCAAAAATAAATTTGAATTGCTCTCTTATTTCAGTGATCCAGCTGGGGCTCGAACCCAGGACCCCAACATTAAAAGTGTTGTGCTCTACCTGCTGAGCTACTGAATCAATCCTTATTTGCGAATCAGTTATTTCCTGATTGCGGGTGCAAAGGTAGTTACTTTTATTTAATTTGCAAGTGTTTCGTAGAAAAAAGTTCCAATTATTTTTCCTCTTTATCGCTTGTTTCTTGATTATCAGTAGTTTCTACTTCATCATATTTTATTCTTTCTTTGTTGATAATAAAGCGTTGATAGTAGGAAAGCATCAAAGTGGTCAGAGGCAAGGCAATGATCATACCCAGCATTCCCATTAATGAACCCCAGATAGAAAGGGATAAAAGGATGATGGCGGGATTCAGTCCCGTAATCTTTCCCATGATTTTGGGGACGAGGAAAGTATCCTGTATAATTTGGACGATAGCGAAGACTGCCAGTGCGCATGCTATAATAATCCAGAAATTCTCTCCCGTATCGGCAGCTTTAAGGATCGCCAATAGGACCGTAGGGAGGAAACCGATGATTTGCAGGTAAGGAACCATATTAAGCGCTCCAATGAAAAGCCCTAGAGCGATAGCCATCGGAAAATCGATAATAAGGAAGCCTATACTGAACAGAATCCCCACACAAAAGGCAACCAGTGCCTGACCACGGAAATACCGATTCATGCCGTCCTGTACATCATGTACGAGGTTGGATGCGAAGGTACGATACTTGTTGGGCAGCAGATGCAGCCATCCTTCGGCTATGACTTCATAATCCAGCAATATAAAGATTACATATAATAATATGATAAAGGAGGCGAGAATGCTGAACAGGATATTGAGCGACTCCGCAAGCAGGGCCCACACTCTGGGCACCGTATCTTTGATGGCTGCAAGAATATTCTCTTCGCTTAATATACGGTTGAGCGCCTGAAGATCAATATTCTCATGAATGAATTCGGAAAGATTCTTGGGTACATTATTCCCGGCTCCATTGGTGAGGTAGGTTACCAGTAAGTCATTCATCCTGCCTATTTCCGAAACCATGGGAGGCACCAACAAATAGAATAAGGATATTCCGACAAGAGTAATCAGAAACAAGGCGCAGAAGATAGAAACAATACGGCTCTTTAACCGTAGCTTATACTGGAAAAACTTGACTAACGGATAAACCATGTAGGCGATCAACCAGGCTATAAAGAAAGGTAATAACACTCCGCTGAGCCGTTCCACAAGCATTAGTATCCCTACCACCAGTACACATCCGATGGAACCACGTATAAAACTGTCGAATGTTATCTTCTTTCTTTCCATATATGTTTTAAATAGAGTTTATATCTTCTGTCCGTCCTCTCCCCGTGCACGGAGGTAGCATTCCCTGCAAAGCGGCTCGTATTCGGCTGTCTCTCCTAGAAGTACCTGCTTGTCATTCTTGACGGTACGATGAGAGAAAGATGCCAGATCACCGCACTTCACGCAGATAGCATGAACCTTGGAGACCTCGTCGGCAATGGCACATAATTGAGGCATCGGTCCGAAGGGATTCCCTTTGAAGTCCATATCCAATCCGGCGATGATGACACGGATGCCGTTATTGGCAAGCTGTCTGCATACGTCAATCAGTCCGTCATCAAAGAACTGTGCTTCGTCGATGCCTACTACATCTATTTCAGAAGTGAACAGCAGGATACTTGCCGATGAATCGATAGGGGTGGATGCGATGGAATGACTGTCGTGTGATACCACGTCTTCTTCCGAATAACGGGTGTCGATGGCCGGTTTGAATATCTCTACACGCTGGCGTGCGAACTTGGCTCTCTTCATTCTGCGAATCAATTCTTCCGTCTTTCCGGAGAACATTGAACCGCAGATTACCTCTATTCTACCTCTTCTTCTGGTCTCTTGTATGTGGTCTTCTGAAAATAATACCATGTGATTTTCGTGCTTTCTTGATTAAATAAATGAATGGACAAAGGTAAACAATTCGATGTACAAGAACTGTTAAATTATCCATTATTTTAAGTTATTGCATAAATTATTCCTACATTCGCACCGTATAAACAATGGACTGACATGAAACAGAAGCTATTAACAGATATTGAGTTGGATGTTCATGAGTTGAAGTATCTCATGGATTCATTTACCAAGGAGCCGACTCCGACTTTGTCTGAACTGTTGAAGCGGAGCATCCTACGTATGCAGGAGCGTTTGGAACAGTTGTCGGAAGAGATAAGTGCTGTGCCGGTGGAAGCCTCGTCTTCTCCTGTAGCGGAAGCGGAAATAGAAGCCCCCATTGTTGAAGAACAAGCCCCTGTAATAGAGGAAATCGAATATCCGGTGATAGGAGAACCGGTCGTGGAAGAGAATGAAGCGACAGCATCGGGAGAAGATGAACCTGTGATAGTACAGGAAACGCAGACTGCTGTGGAAGAAACTGTAATGGAGGAACCTGTTGTCGAAGACGAAATGGAAGAGAAAGAAGCGGAAGATGAGTCGGAAGACGACGAATCGCTTCTGATAGAGGAGCCGAAAGCTGCCGTATTGGGCGAAAGCATAAAGATGGCTGCCGGATTACGTCATTCCATCAGCCTGAATGATTCTTTCCGTTTCTCACGTGAGATATTCGGCGGAGACCCCGAACTGATGAATCGTGTTATCGAGCAGATATCAGTCATGAGTTCTTATAAGACTGCCGTGGCATTTCTTGCCTCGAAAGTCAGCGTAAACGAAGAGAATGAGGCGATGGCCGACTTTCTGGAGTTGCTAAAAAAGTATTTTAATCAATCAGCATAAAAGTTTATGGGAAAGTTATATGTAGTACCTACACCGGTAGGAAATCTGGAGGACATGACCTTTCGGGCAATCAAGGTGCTGAAAGAGGTCGATCTGATTTTGGCAGAGGATACACGTACTTCCGGTATTTTGCTGAAACACTTTGAAATAAAGAATGCAATGCAATCTCACCACAAATTTAATGAACATAAAACGGTGGAAAGTGTTGTTAATAGAATAAAGGCAGGTGAAACCGTGGCATTGATTTCGGATGCCGGAACACCCGGGATTTCTGATCCGGGATTTTTGGTAGTCCGCGAATGTGTGCGCAACGGTATCGAAGTGCAATGTTTGCCGGGAGCGACAGCTTTTGTTCCGGCATTGGTAGCATCGGGACTGCCGAATGAAAAGTTCTGTTTCGAAGGGTTCCTCCCTCAGAAGAAAGGACGACAGACACGACTGAAGGCATTGGCAGAAGAACATCGTACTATGGTGTTTTATGAATCGCCTCACCGCTTGTTGAAAACGTTGACACAGTTTGCCGAATATTTCGGCACTGAACGTCAGGCAACCGTGTCTCGCGAAATTTCCAAACTTCACGAAGAAACCGTTCGGGGAAGTTTGGCGGAATTGATAGAACACTTTACCGCTACCGAGCCCCGGGGCGAGATTGTGATAGTATTAGCAGGAATAGACGATTAAAATAACTTCATTTAAAAACGTAAAACGTAAACGTATGAAAAAGTTAGCAGTTTTATTTATGTGCGCAGCCATGTTGGCTTCGTGTGACTTTAAAGGTGGAAGCAAAGACCTTAAGGCTGAAAATGACTCTCTTTTAATGGAATTGACACAGCGTAACGCTGAATTGGATGATATGATGGGAACTTTCAATGAAGTGCAGGAAGGATTCCGTAAGATCAATGCTGCCGAAAGCCGTGTGGACTTGCAGCGTGGTACTATTACCGAAAATTCAGCCAGTGCCAAGCAACAGATTGCTTCTGACATTGAATTCATCTCCAAGCAAATGGAAGAAAACAAAGCTCAGATTGCAAAACTGGAAGCTCAGCTGAAAAACAGCAAGTACAACTCTACTCAGATGAAGAAAGCTGTAGAAGCTCTGACTGCTGAATTGAAAGCTAAACAACAACGTATCGAAGAACTTCAGACTGAACTGGCATCTAAGAACATTCGTATCCAGGAACTGGATGCAGCTGTCAGCGACCTGTCTGCTGCCAAAGAATCTTTGGCTGCCGAGAACGAAGCGAAAGCTAAAACCGTTGCCGAACAGGATAAGAGTCTGAATGCCGCATGGTTCGTATTCGGAACAAAATCAGAGTTGAAAGCCCAGAAGATTCTTCAGAGCGGTGACGTGCTGAAGAGCGCTGATTTCAACAAGGATTATTTTACTCAGATCGATATCCGTACAACAAAAGAAATCAAGTTGTACTCCAAACGTGCTGAGTTGTTGACTACTCATCCGACAGGTTCTTATGAACTGGTGAAAGATGACAAAGGTCAGCTGACTTTGAAAATTACTAATCCTGCCGAATTCTGGAGCGTATCCAGATACTTGGTTATTCAGGTAAAATAAGGTAGACATACCTGGTTAGAATTGCCAATGTGCTGATTCCTGAATTCAAGAAATTAGCACATTGGCTTTTTTATTTCTCATATTATATATCACGGAGCCAATGAAATATAAAAATCTCTTTTTTGACCTGGATGACACCATCTGGGCTTTCTCACGAAATGCACGCGACACCTTTGAAGAAGTATATCAGAAATATTCATTTGACCGCTATTTTGACTCGTTCGATCATTATTACACACTGTATCAACGACGCAATACCGAACTCTGGCTTGAATATGGAGAGGGAAAGGTGACGAAGGAGGAACTGAACCGCCAGCGTTTCTTTTATCCCTTACAGGCAGTAGGAGTGGAGGATGAGGCTTTGGCTGAGCGTTTCTCGGAAGATTTCTTTGCCATTATTCCTACCAAAAGCGGTCTGATGCCCCATGCCAAAGAAGTGTTGGAGTATCTTGCGCCGCAATATAATTTGTATATCCTTTCCAATGGTTTCCGGGAGCTGCAGTCGCGTAAGATGCGTTCGGCAGGAGTAGATCGTTATTTTAAGAAGATCATTCTTTCGGAGGACCTTGGCGTATTAAAGCCTTGGCCCGAAATCTTTCATTTTGCTTTATCTGCCACCCAGTCTGAGTTACGCGAATCGTTAATGATCGGTGACAGTTGGGAAGCCGATATTACCGGAGCGCATGGGGTAGGGATGCATCAGGCTTTCTATGATGTGACGGAACGAACCGCTTTTCCTTTTCAGCCTACCTATCATATCCATTCACTGAAAGAATTAATGAATTTATTGTAGGTTTTATGGATTAAGTCGTATTTTTGTTGCATCTAATAAATGTATAAAATACGATAACATCATGGATAGTACGCTTCTGCCATTTGCTTTACTTTGTTTTACTTCGTTCTTTACGCTGACCAATCCTTTGGGGACAATGCCGGTCTTTCTGACCATGACACACGGAATGACAGATAAGGAGCGGCAGACTATTGTGCGCCGTGCCACCATCGTGTCGTTTATAACGTTGATGGTGTTTGTCTTTGCCGGGCAGTTCCTTTTCAAATTCTTCGGTATCTCTACCAATGGTTTCCGTATTGCCGGTGGAGTAATTATCTTTAAGATTGGTTTTGATATGCTTCAGGCACGGTATACTCCGATGAAACTTAAAGACGAAGAGATTAAAACCTATGCCGATGACATCTCCATTACTCCTCTTGGAATTCCGATGTTGTGTGGTCCCGGGGCTATCGCTAACGCCATCGTTTTGATGCAGGACTCTCATACTTACGCCATGAAAGGTATATTGATCGGAACAATCGCTTTGATTTATCTGTTGACGTTCTTCATTCTCCGTGCTTCCACCCGACTGGTGAAAGTACTGGGAGAGACCGGAAATAATGTGATGATGCGTTTGATGGGATTGATTCTGATGGTAATTGCAGTGGAATGCTTTGTGAGTGGAGCGAAGCCGATATTGGCGGATATTGTGAGAGAAGGGCTGAGCGGTATCTGCAAGTAGAAGTCTGTATTGTGGGGAGGAACGGATAAGATTACACTCATGTGTAAATTCGGAAATGGAAAATAAAAAGCGAGCCCGTTTAACTGCTTAAAGTTAAACGGGCTCGTTATTAAAATAGTTTCAGTGTATTAGTAGCCTTCGTTTTGTTTCAGCTTACCGTTAGATACATTGATCTCGGAAACCGGAATAGGCATTACGGTACGATAGTCGTCATAGTTGATCGGACCGGCCGGAACCTGGGCATTCGTTACTGCCTTTTTGTTTCTCCATGTATCCCAGGCGTTATGACCTTCACCATAAAGTTCCAGTCTGCGTTCTGTCAGAATATCATCGATAGTAACAGAAGCAACGTCTTCATAGCCAGCTATTCTTTGCTTACGCAAGTCATTGATATAGCTGGCAGGATCAGCACCACCTGCTTTTAATGCAGCTTCTGCGGCGATCAGATATACTTCGGACAGGCGGATTACTTTCGGATTATTTACATATATTTCTCCGTCGCGTCCCGGATACTTCTGGATATACCAGCCTTCGTTATCTCCACCGTCGCTTTCTTCAGCAATCAGAGTACTGCGAACATCTTCCGGACGTTCTTGAAGGAAAGTTTTGAATCCCTCGGTGATACCGGCTTCAGCATAACCTTCGGCATGTGTGTAGAATCCGAGAGAGTTACGTTGTGCATTGTAGAGTGAGGTAATCAGGAACTCGAAAATGCTTTCACTACTTCCAACTTTGGTCCATACTGTTTCGTATTCATCTCTGGTGTACAGCTTGTATGGAGATTTTTCGATTACATATTTGGCGTCCTCAAGTGCTTTACTGTTCTCATTCATGTAGAGATATGCACGGGCTCTCAGTGCACGGGCTCCCCAATAGTCGATATGACCAGCAGTTACTACCTTGCTGGTTTCTGGGAGATTATCCAATGCAGTCTTCAAGTCATCCAGGATGGTTTCGTAAGTTTTCGCAATAGTAGCTCTTTCTGCTGTATATCCGGATTCGAAAACTTCTGTAGACAATACGATACCCGGATCGCTGGCCTGTGCATTACAAGGAAGTTTAGCGAACAAGCGGGCCAAGTCAAAGTGGAAAAGTGCCCGCAAAGCATACAATTCGCCTACCTGAACATCAACTTCAGCTCCTTCCAGACCGGATTTCTTAACTCCCTCCAAAACTTTGTTTATTCTTGCCAGAGAAAGATAAAAGCGTTTGTAGAAATAGTATGAATCAGAACTATTCTTAGTAGCCTGGTAGGCATATACATCAACTGTTTGCTTATTGCTACCGATGGCTTTGAAGTCGCTGCCTCTTTGGTCGGCGTACAAGAAGAAATCACCTGCGTAGCTGCCACGTGGATTAGTTCCCGCGTCTATAGAAGAAGTCTGAGACTCATAAACACCGTTAACTGCAAACTGTAAATCTTCAAGAGTCTTAATAGCACCTTCTGAAGGCCATTCACTGGAAGGCACTTTGTCGAAAGTATCGCATGAGGATACTGCCAACGTCAGTAATAGAATGGGTAAATATATTTTTTTCATTATTCAGTCTGTTTATAGATTATAATTTGATATTAATGCCGAATACACAGCTTCTCAATGCCGGTGTATCTGCTTGACGATAACCATTGATCGCTACATCCGGGTCAATGTTTTTAGTCTTCGACCACAACATAGCCAGATTGTTTGCTCTGAAGTAGATGCGGAAGTTGGAAATGTGCTTCTTCAATACCGGCAGAGTATATCCTACTGTCATTTCTCTCAGACGAATATTGTCAGTCGATTTGATTGTGCGGCTTGAGAATCTGTCCCAACGATAAGGGTTGGCATAGATAGGCATCGGGTTGTCTACTTTATCACCCGGATTTTTCCAGTAGTTTCCGGCTACATCTTCTGACAGGTTCATGGAACCGATTCTTACGCCATCATGATGAGAGAAATATCCCGGATAATCGAACATGTCACCACCAAACTGATAAGTGATCAGGAATGACAGGTCAAAGTCTTTGTATGTGAAAGTGTTGCTGAATCCACCGATAACATCAGGCAATGCTTTTCCTACAATTCCCTTACCTGCTTCGGAGTAGTCATTTACCACTCCCTTTGAGTGATCTTCAGGATCTAACCAGAATTCTCCCAAACCTGTTTCAGGATTTACACCTTTCCATTCGGGCAGATAGAATGTATACATTGACTCTCCCTCACGGTGCAGATACATTTCTCCGTCTCCATACTGGATATCTTTTCCTTCAGGAAGTTTGTCTACCAATGCACGTTGGTAAGTCAGGTTGAAGTTTGAAGTCCATGTAAAGTTCTTGTTGCTGATATTTTTAGAATTGAGTTCCAATTCGAAACCGTCGTTCTTCAATGCACCCAGATTTTCCCAACGGGAGTCAAAGCCGGTGATTAATGAAGTAGGTACTTCGAACAGCAAATCCGTAGTCTTCTTATTGTAATATTCCAGAGACAGATTTACGCGGTCGTACATATTCCATTCAATTCCCATATTGAAGTTCTTGGATTTTTCCCAGCTTAATTTGTCGTTTGCCATTCTTGACCAGTAAATAGCAGGAGCACTTCCGTATCCGGAACCTGTATACAGGTCCATGTAACCATAGTAATCTGAGGGCAAGTTACCGTTTGTACCATAAGATGCTTTGATCTTGAAGTCGGTAAATAACGGCATATCTTGCATAAATCCTTCTTTACTCATTCTCCATGCACCGGATACAGACCAGAAACTAGCCCAACGATTGTCTTCACTCAAACGTGACGAACCATCACGACGGAAACTGGCAGAAAGATAATACTTGTTATCATAGTTATAATTGCCACTTGCGAAATATGACATCATGCCGGCTCCCAAGGTTGAACTTGCAGCTTGGTCCGGTTGTCCGTTGGCCAATTCGGGATAGTGGCTTGAATAACGTTTGGCAACAGTTACAATCTGCAGCAGGTCTCTGTTTTCAACTTCGAAACCGGCCATCAAGTTCAGATTGTGCATATCTTTAAAAGTATCCGTGTAGTTTAATGTAGAAGAGCTGGTAGCTACGCGGCTTTCGAAGGTATAACGAGAACCCATTCCGCTGACGGAACCACCGTTAACACTGTTGCGATCCCAATATTCAAAGTGCTTGTTGTCTACATAGTCATAACCAAAGATAGAGTTAAGTGATAACTTATCACAGAATTTGATTGTTACATCTGCATTGGTCATGCTACGGAACATTTTGGTCTGAATCCACTCCAGAGCTGTATCGCTGTCTTTACCACCTAGCATCAGATGCGGGTTGGTAACTTTACCCCATGCTGCATTTTTATTATATGAACCATCTTCATTCTTTACCGGAGCAGTCGGGTCCATTGCGAATAAAATACCTATCGGAGAAGAAGTACCCATTCCTTGAGCCTGGTCTCCCTGATCGCGGAAACCATCTTGCGATGTAGCGGCTATCATTTGCTTGAGAGCTACGTTCAGCCAGTTATTTACTTTGTGATTAACGTTCAGACGACCGGAGATACGTTCGAAGTCACTACCAAGAACGATACCCTCGCTCTTATTGTAGCCAACTCCGGCATAGAACTGAGTCTTTGACGAACCGCCGTTGATAGATACCTGGTGATCTTGAGTGAAAGCAGTACGATAGATTTCTTTCTTCCAGTTCGTATTTACTTTACCGGATGGGTCATGGATAAAGTCAGCAACAGTAGCCGGTGAGTCGAGCAGAGGAATGAACATATCACCTCCGTTATCGATGTTGTTCAATGCTGCTTGTTTGCTATCTGTTATTCCGTAAGTAACCAGACAGTTGGCTAATGATTCGCGAGTGTAGTCAATCAAGTCGGCTGATCCCATCATATTGAAAGCATTTACAGCCATCTTGTTCCAGCCTACTTCACCTGAATAGCTGACATTCGTTTTTCCTTCTTTACCTTTCTTTGTGGTAATGATGATAACACCGTTTGCGGCACGTGAACCGTACAATGAAGCAGCAGCGGCATCTTTCAGAACAGTCATGCTCTCAATGTCTTCAGGATTCAGTGTACTCAATACGCTTTGAGTCTTACCGTAGTAGTTCATGTCGTCATCAGCCTTTGTTACGACACCGTCAATAACATACAACGGGCTTTTAGAAGCACTGATAGAACCGACACCGCGAATGTTGATTTCGGCCATAGATCCTGGGTCACCAGTTGCTGAGGCTGTGCGCACACCTGCCATTTTACCGGACAATGCCTTGTCAAAAGATTCTTTGGAACCGGAAACGATTTTATCTGCCTTAATGACAGCAGCTGATCCTGTGAATGAAGACTTCTTCGCAGTACCATAAGCCACAACAATAACCTCATCAAGATTTTGTGCATCTGATTTCAGTGTAACTTTCACCATTGGCTTGATTGCCACTTCTTGTGTTTGCATACCAATATACGAAATC
>OHQO01000994.1_pt1 | contig 11324 bp, 10 predicted proteins | sample 1578051 | NCBI WGS metagenome assembly OHQO01 (sample SAMEA3879592, study PRJEB24766) | human gut metagenome | biome: human-associated habitat; feature: feces | place: USA | collected 1985/1987 | reverse complement strand
AAATAGGCATTCGGGAGCGCGAAGTTGACCACCTGCATTGCAGACAGCGCTTTTCTCCTGCTGTTTCCAGCATTAGCTACAGTATAGCATAGAAACCGACAATGTGCAATCAACAAACCCCCTGTACCAGACCATGGCACAGGGGGTTTGTTTTGCAGTTCTGTTTCAGCCGGAGTGCAATTTTACTCCACGCTGATCATATAATAGTAAACGGGCTGGCCGCCGCGGATGTGGCTGACCTCAACGTGGTTCGGGCACTTTGCCTTTACGATCTCGGTCACTTTCTCGGCATCCTCATCGCTCACGTCGCAGCCGGAGATGATGGTGACGAAGCTGGAATCCTTCTTGCACATGCCGCGTGCCAGACGGTAGGTAGCTTTGGTGATATCGTTGGAGGTGGAAACGATCTTGCCGTTCTCCAGAGCCATGATCTCACCCTTCTTGATGCGCTTGCCGTCGTACTCACTGTCGCGGGCAGCATAGGTGATCAGACCGGTGGACACCTTGTCGGCAGCAGCCATCATGTTGATGGTGTTGGTCTCGGCGTTCACAGAGGGATCAAAGTTCAGCATGGCGGTAATGCCCATGGGCACGGTGCGGGTGGGCAGAACGACCACCTGACGGTCGGCCAGCTTCTGGGCCTGCTCAGCAGCCATGATGATGTTCTTGTTGTTGGGCAGCACGAACACGGTCTTTGCGGGCACGCTCTGAATGGCGGCGAGGATATCCTCGGTGGCTGGGTTCATGGTCTGACCACCGGAGACCACTGCGTCTGCAGCCAGATCGGTGAACACGGCCTTCAGGCCTTCACCGGCGGCAACGGCAACAAAGCCATAGTCACGGCTAGGGTCCACAGCAGCGTAGACGAACTCGCTGGACTGAGAAGGAGCCTTCTCAGCAGAAGCCTGCTTTTCCAGGCTCTTGCCCTGCTTCTGACGGGCCAGGAACTGCTCGTGCATGTTCTCAATCTTGAAGTTGGTCAGGTAGCCATACTTGATGGCTTCGCTCAGGATCTTGCCGGGGTCAGCGGTGTGCACATGCAGGTTGATCACATCGTCATCCTCGATGCACACCACGCTGTCGCCGTTGGATTCTGCAAAGGCACGCATCTTTGCGGCGCTTGCACCCTCATACTTGTTGATCAGGAACTGGGTGCAGTAGCCGTTCTTGATGTCCTCCACCTTCATCAGGTCGTCGGTGAACACGCCCTTGCCGGCGTTCTCGGTGGAGAGCTTTGCCTTGTTGGGAGCAGCCTCGCCGCCTGCCACGATGCCTTCGCCATGGAACACCTTACCCATGCCCTCAAAGATGACCATGATGCCCTGACCGCCGGCATCCACAACGCCGGCCTTCTTCAGAACAGGCAGCAGGTTGGGGGTGTCCTCCAGAGCCTTCTGGCCGGCGGTCATCACCACATCCCACAGAGCGGGCACATCCTCGGCACCGCAGGCAGCAGCTTCCTCAGAGGCAATGCGTGCAACCGTGAGGATGGTGCCCTCGGTGGGCTTCATAACGGCCTTATAAGCGCCCTCGACACCCTTCTTCAGGGCCTCGACAATGTCGGCAGCGGTGGCTTCCTTCTTGCCTTCCAGCGCCTTGGAGAAGCCGCGGAACAGCAGGCTGGTGATAACACCGGAGTTGCCGCGTGCACCGCGCAGCATGGCGGAAGCAGCGGTCTTGGAAGCCTCACCCACGGTGCAGCTGTCGTCCAATGCTTCCAGCTCGCGCACAGAAGCACCCACGGTCATGCCCATGTTGGTGCCAGTGTCGCCATCAGGAACAGGGAAAACGTTCAGCTCGTCCACGCGGGAGCGCTGATTGTTGATGTTGTTGGCGCCAGAGATAATGGCGTCACGCAAAATCTTACCAGAAATCATTCTTTTTTACTCCTTGTACTTGCCGGAAAAGCCCGGCGCATTCGGATGAACCAACAAAAATCAGGCGATCACATCGTCTACCGAAACCACAACGCGGGCAACCTTCAGGCCGGTAGCCTGCTCCACCTCGTCCTTGACGCGGTGAGAGATGCTGCGTGCGGCGGTAGAAATGTTCAGGCCATAGCTCACTGCAATGTGCAGTTCGATCACCAGACGACCATCCTCCTGCGTGACACGGACACCCTTTTCCGGGTAATCAGAACCGTGCACCATGCTTCTGACGGCATCGGTCATATCACGGGGTGCCATTGCGGCAACACCGTAACACTGTTTAGCTGCTTCACCTACCAGAGTAGCAAAATACCCGGACGTAAAGCTGACATCCCCCAGAGGGAAACGGGAAGTGATCATAGTCGCTCTGCTCCTTTATGTTATTTTCATAAAACACATTCAAGGTCTGGGGCGCAGCGGCGGACAGATACACATACTGCGCCGAGAAACACCCACATTATTATACAACTTTGGGGCGCGCTTGTACAGCGCAAAATGCTGGTATATCAACTTTTTGCGCAGGTTTCTGCATTGACGGCATGGTTCGGGCGGCTTCGCACCGGGAAGGTGATAGCATAACGGACGCTGGTTGCTTTTTATCAAAACCGAAAGTATGACGAAAGAAAGCAAACAATCTGTTAAAAAAATATAAAAGGTGGGTGATAACTCTTTATCCGACTATGAAAAAGTGCTAAAATAGAAACAAGGATAGGGACTGCGGCGCAGGGTCCCGCTTGTGCGGATGAACTGCGTTATTTTTTGCGCACGGCGCGTGGAACAATGTTTAGGAGCTGTTGTCATGAATATTCTGTTTTTCCTTTCACCCAAGCAGGATCTGATGTATGTTTACGACGATTTCACCCTTCGGCAGACGCTGGAAAAGTGGGAGAATAACCGCTACGCGTCCATTCCGGTGCTCAACCGGCAGGGAAAATATGTGGGCACCCTGACCGAGGGCGACATTCTCTGGGGGCTGAAAAAGTTCCATGGTCTGGATCTGGAAGCGGCTGAGGATGTCCCCATTTCGGCCTTCCCGCACAAGCGCGACTACAAGGCTGTCACCGTGACCACCAGCATGGATCAGCTGATCGAAGCGGCCATGAACCAGAACTTTGTGCCGGTTGTGGATGACCGCGGCATCTTCATTGGCATCGTGCGCAGGCAGGCGATCATCCGTTACTGCTATGAGAAGGCCCGCACAGAGCAGCAGGCCCATGAGCAGCGCATCCCGGAATATGCCGCTGTGCATTGAACGATATAAATAGGTGGCCAGCCGCCCGGTTCCGCATCTGAAGCCGGGCGGCTTTTTGTCTGCAAAATGCGTTGAAAATCCGATTTATGGTACCTGCTGTGTGCGATAATACAGCCATGGAACAAAAACGTTCTGAAAAGCTGCAAAAAACGAGATACGGGAGGGAACACGGATGAAAGATTTTGAACTGCGTTATGTTGGAAGCCATGTGGAAGTATACACCGGCAGCGGAGTGTTCCTGTTTTCGGCCGATACGGTGCGGGAAGCAATGGAAGAACTGGCAGAGTAAGCGCCCGCAAACAGACAGGGACTTCGGTGCAAATGTAAAATTGATGTAAAATAATTGAAAAGGAAAGAGCACGAATTCATTAAGAGACGGAAAAATGTGTAGAAAAAGTGATTTTCTTGTAAAATAAACCTTGTTGTGACAGGATAAAAAATGATATAATAGATCCAAGCGCGGTCATTGTGCGCCGTTCTGCGCAGCAGAGCGGCAGGCCGCAGCATCTGCCGGATCAAGCAGGCCCGGTGTGCGGGCAGGGCAGATGGACAAGGATCAAAAGGAAGATCATTTTTAGGAGTATCGTTATGGATATCACACACATTACCTCTCTGTTGGGTGGAATTGCGCTGTTTCTGTACGGCATGTCCATTATGGGCGCTGGTCTGGAAAAACTGGCCGGCGGCAAAATGCAGGGCGTGCTGCAAAAGCTGACCTCCTCAACGCTCAAGGGCGTTATTTTTGGCACCCTCATCACGGGTGTCATCCAGTCCTCGGCCGGCACGGTCGTTATTTGTGTCGGTCTGGTAAACTCCGGCATCATGACCCTTACGCAGTCGGTAGGCGTCATTATGGGTGCAAACATTGGTACCACTGTTACCGGCCAGCTGATCCGCATGGCGGATATCTCCGGTGACAGTCTCTGGCTGACACTGATCCAGCCCAAGACCTTTGCGCCCGTGGTGGCGTTTATCGGCTGCATTTTTTATGTGTTCCTGCGCAGCGCTAAAAGGAAGAACATCGGCCAGATCATGCTGGGCTTCGGCATCCTGTTTACCGGCATGAGCCTGATGGACACCGGTGTGGCTCCTCTGCGTGAGAGCGCCGTGTTCCAGAATCTGTTCGTTACCATGACGAATCCCGTTCTGGGCATTCTGGTGGGCGTGGTGGTCACGGTGATCATCCAGTCCTCCTCGGCATCGGTGGGTATCCTGCAGGCACTGTCCAGCACGGGTCTGGTCACCTTCAGCTCTGCCATCCCCATTATTCTGGGCGCACACATCGGCACGGCCTTTACGCCGCTGCTCACCATTGGCGGCTCCTCCAAGGACGGCAAGCGCGCTGCACTGATCCATCTGTACTTCAACATCATTGGCAGCGTGATCCTGCTGGCGCTGGTGTATGCGGTGCAGTTTACCGTTGGCATCCCCATGTGGAACGACGTGATGAACAAGAGCACCATCGCAAACATCCACACCCTTTCCAGCGTGTGCGCCATGCTGCTGTTCCTGCCCTGCAGCGGTGTGCTGTCCAAGCTGGCACTGCTCACTGTGCCGGACAGCGCCGAGGAAGCACAGGAGCTGAGCATGCCGGTGCTGGACGAGCGCCTGTTCAAAAGCCCGGCTGTGGCCCTGCAGCAGGCTAAGAGCGCTGTGATCAAGATGTCCCGCCGCGCTGCCCGCAATGTGAATTTGGCTGCACCGCTGCTGCTGAAGATGGACGAGGATACCGTCAGCGCCATCCGGGTACGTGAAAACCTGATCGACCGCATGGAGGTGGCAATCTCCAACTATCTGATCAAGATGACCGATCAGGAGCTGGGCGACGATGAGAGCCACACTGTGACCGAACTGCTGAATTTTGTTACCGAGTTCGAGCGCATCGGCGACTATGCGGTGAACATTATGGAAAAGGCAGAAGAACTGCAGGAAAAGGAAGCGTCCTTCAGTGAAAGCGCCACCAAGGAGCTGCAGCTGCTGGAGAATGCGCTGAACCGCATCCTGAACCTGACCAACGATGCCTTTGAAAACAGCGATATGCGTCTGGCGGCTCAGGTGGAACCGCTGGAGGAAGTGATCGATGTGATGGCGGAGCGCCTGCGTGACCAGCACATCCTGCGCCTGAAAGACGGCGTGTGCTCCATTGATACGGGTGTCGTGTTCCTGGATGTGCTGAACAATGCAGAGCGCATCTCGGATCACTGCTCCAACGTTGCTGCCCGCCTGATCGGCATGGATGCCGGCGAGGACTACGACTCCCACACCCTCAAGAGCATCATGCACCACAACCCCACCAAGGACTACATGCTGGAATACGAGGAGTGCCGCAAGGCCTACCTTGTTCCGCTGGAAGAAATGGAAGCCTGAAACTAAGAAAAACCTCCGGGACGCTTTTCCCGGAGGTTTTTTGCGTTAAAAATCAGGCACTTTTGGGCAAAGAGACAATGACCCAGCGGTGCGGCCCGTGAAAGCCGTCTACCTTGGCGGCTTTGCTGCAGGTGCCGGGGCTGGGCGGGCCGAGGTGGATACCGCGGTCCAGCTGCTTGCCGCAAAGACGGCACTGGTAATGGAGGGTGATCTGTTCTGACATGAGGAAGCACTTCCTTTTATGATCGCTGCAGGTGGTTAAGAAACTTTACATCTATTATCATTATATAATTTTTACATCGGGATGTCAATAAAAATAATCAGTAAAAGTAGATAAAAATTGAGCATTCTGCACTCAATCGCCCAGATCTTCCAGCAGCAGGTCCAGTTCCCGTTCGCTGTACACGGTCACACCGCGCTTGATGCGCACGGCATCGTTCTCCGGCAGAAGATTGGTGTAGATGCCGGTGACGGTGACAAGCACATCCGGCTGGCCATTGGTGCCGCAGCGGTAAACGGCCACGCGCCCGCCTTTGTCGCACAGGCGGTAGCTCTGGGCAGCAAGCTCCGGCATGGCCTGTGCGGCAAGGTCTGCTGCGGAGGAAGGCGGTGCTTCGCTGCCGGGGTCGGGCACCGGAAGGCTGAGCTTGGGCAGGGCCATCCAGAACAGGCTGAACACGATGGTGAATACGCACAGCCCGTAGAACAGGCAGGTGCACAGTTTGCGCATGGAGAAACACGCTCCTTTCCGGCTGAAGTATGCCCCAAAACAGGGGGGCACAGTCAATTTTCACACGGGAATGCTGTACTTTGTCCGGCAGATTGTGTTATACTACAGATGATTAGACCTATCAGGGCCGAAGATTGGTTCTTGCCCGCGTTCTGTGCACGTGCTATAATATGGTATTGCGTGCAGTTCTGTGCGCTTTGATGGAAAAGTACCAGCGCATGGCGCTGAAAAAGCAGCCTGAATGTTAGGAGGCGATTTCTATCTCCGATATGAGAAAGATCAACCGTGCCGGTGAGGGGCATTCCCCGGCACCGGCGGGGCGGAAGGTAAATGTGAGCAACAGCCGCCGTGAGTCCCAGCCGGGACCCAAACACGGCCGGGAACCCAAAGAACCAAAGGAACCCCGTGAAAAGGGCAGACATCCCATTCTGCGCTTCATTGGCCGAACCATTGCTACACTGATTTGTCTGGGCATCATGGCAGGCAGTCTGGTGGCAGTGGGTGCTGTGTATTACGTGGTGCAGGCTACCGCCAACGACGGCGACCTGCTGGATCTGGACAACATTGAGCTGAGCCAGTCCAGTGTGGTGATGGCTACCGACCCGGACACCGGTGCACAGGTGGAGTATGCCACGCTGCGCTCTTCCAACAGCCACCGCGTGTGGGCGGATCTGGAGCAGATCCCCACGAACCTGCAGTATGCGTTCATCTGCACCGAGGATAAGGACTTTTACAACGAGCCCGGCGTCAACTTCAAGCGCACCATCGGCGCAATGGTCAACGAATACCTGCTGCCCATCTACAGCTCCAAGCAGGGTGCATCCACGCTGGAGCAGCAGCTGATCAAGAACCTGACCGACGACAAGAGCGCCAGCGGCATTGAAGGCGCACTGCGCAAGCTGCGCGAGATCTACCGCGCCCTCTGCCTGAGCCGCAGCTATTCCAAGGAGACCATTCTGGAAGCGTACCTGAACACCATCAGCTTCACCGGCACCATTCAGGGCGTGCAGACTGCGGCCAACGAATACTTTAATAAGGATGTCAGCCAGCTGACACTGTGGGAGTGTGCGACCATTGCGTCCATCACCAAAAACCCCACCAACTATAACCCCTACACCAACCCCGAAAACCTGATCAACCGCCGTAACTTCCTCATGTACAACATGTGGCAACAGGGCGTGATCAGCGAAGAGGACTACCGCAACGCAGCGGCCCAGCCGCTGGTACTGGCCGAGGAAGAGGATACCAAGAAGAATTCTTCCGTTACCTCTTACTTTACCGATGCACTGTTCACCGAGCTGGTGCAGGACATCATGGACAAGGAAAACATTTCGGAATCCGAGGCACAGAAGCTGCTGTACACCGGCGGCTTTACCGTTGAGTCGACTGTGAACACCAAGGCGCAGTCCGCCATGGAAAACCTGATGCTCAACACGGATGATGCCTACTTCCCGGCCGGCTGGCATGAGGAAGAGGTGACCTCCATCTCGGACGACGATGTACAGGTGATGAACGAGGACGGTACGCCCAAGACCCGCACCGGCGACGACGGTACCGTTTACTATTACCGCAATGTGCGTACTCAGGCAGCCATGGTCACGCTGGACTATGACGGCAATGTGATCGCCATTGTGGGTGGTCTGGGCGAAAAGAACAAGAGCCTCTCGCTGAACCGTGCCTACAGTGTCACTCGTCAGACGGGTTCTACCATCAAGCCTATCGGTGCGTATGCACTGGGTGTAGAGTATGGTCTGGTGAACTGGTCCACCATGCTCAACAACTCGCCCTTGTATCAGAAGCAGGATATGGTGATCCGCGATGAAGATTACTGCCGCAAGAACGGCCTGATGGGCCTTTCCGACAAGCAGCTGCGCGCTTATCCCAACGCATGGCGCAGCTGGCCCCGTAACTATGGCGGCAACTACGGCGACAACAGTGATGTGCCGCTGTGGAACGGTCTGGCCCGCTCGCTGAACACCATTGCGGTGCGTGTGGGTGATCTGGTGGGCGCAAGCAACATCTTCAATTTTGTGTACAACACCCTGCAGCTGAACACGCTGGACCCGGTAAACGATGTGGGTCTGGCGCAGATGGTCATGGGCAGTCAGACTCATGGCGTTACGCCCACGGCGCTGGCAGCTGCGTTCCAGATCTTCTACGATGGCCAGTACACCACCCCGCACCTGTACACCCGTGTGCTGGACCGGGACGGCAACATCTACCTGGAAAACAACGCCACCAGCTATCAGGCCCTGACCCCGGATACCGCTTATGTGATGAACCGCCTGCTGAAGAACGTTCTGTACTCCAGCGTGGGCACCGCCGGCGGCCGCTACCCCAACTCCAACGGCATGGAAGCCTTTGGCAAGACCGGTACCGCCAGCGACGAAAAGGATCTGTGGTTCGTGGGCGGCACGCCGTACTACGTTACCGCCGTGTGGTGGGGCTACGATGCACCCTATGATATGACCAAGACGCTGGGTAAGCAGCAGGCCAAGACCCGTACCTGTGTTATGGCGTGGAAGGCCCTGATGGAACAGGTGCAGGCAAACCTGCCGTATAAGGCATTCCCGACCTCTGCCGGTGTGGTGGAGCGCCGCTACTGCACCCAGAGCGGCCTGCTGGCAGGCGGCTCCTGCCCCAGCACCGCCGTGGGCTACTACCGCGCCGATGATCTGCCTGGTACCTGCAACTACTCCCATGCAGCAGCTCCTGCAGCGGCTGCACCTGCGGAGACTGCGGCACCGGAGCAGGCTGTCATTCCTGCGGATACAGGTAATCAGGATACAGACTGATCTGTAGCCATATGAAGGACAAAAGGCGTACTATCGGCACCGGCGCGGAGTGAATCCGGCAAGGAAATACCGCGCTTGCCGCAGCAAAACTGGATAATCTGACAAAAACGCATCCGACCTCTTGCATTGCAGGGGGCCGGATGCTATTATATTCACTGCAAGAACACTTGTGTTTGTGAGGTGAACAAGTTGGAACGCCGCTTTTATCTGGTAGATGCGCAGGTGCTGCCTGAGGTTTTTCTCAAGGTGGTGCGTGCCAAGGAACTTCTGGCCAGCGGGGAGGCACGCAGCATTTCCGCAGCCACCCGCGCAGTCGATCTTTCGCGCAGCGCTTTTTATAAGTATAAGGATTGCATTTTTGACTCCGAGAATGGCCGTGAGGTGATCACCGTCATGGCTACTCTGCGGGACGAGACCGGTGCACTGCAGAGCCTGCTGGCCGGCATCAGCGCCGCAGGTGCAAGCATTGTGACCATCAACCAGTCCACACCGGAAAACGGTGCCGCACTGGTGGCAGTCACCATCCGCACCGATACCATGCAGATGACCCCCGAAGAGCTGACCGAAAAACTTTCGCGTCAGCGTATGGTGGTAGGCGTGCACTGCGGGTACAATCTGTAAGCAGTCTTCAGAAAACGAGGGAGAACAACAATGGCTAAAATTGCAATTCTGGGCTTTGGCACGGTGGGCAGCGGCGTGTACGAGGTACTGTGCCGCAATGCTGCGGGTGTCTCCCGCCGTGCAGGTGAGCCGGTGGAGGTCAAGTACATCCTTGACCCGAAGGATTTTTCAAACCATCCGGATGCACACCTGTTTATAAAGAACTTCGATACCATTCTGGAAGACTCGGAGATCAAGGTGGTGGTGGAGACCATCGGCGGCACCCGCTTTGCGTATCCGTATGTAAAGGCCTGCCTTGAGAGCGGCCGCAGCGTATGCACCTCCAACAAGGAGATGGTGGCCACCTACGGCGCAGAGCTGCTGGGCCTTGCCAAAGAGCACGGCTGTGCCTTCCTGTTCGAGGCTTCTGTGGGCGGCGGTACGCCCATCATTACCCCGATGCACCAGTGTCTGGCGGCAAACGTCATCACCGAGGTGGAGGGCATCGTGAATGGCACCACCAACTTCATGCTCACCAAGATGGTGCGCGAAAATCTGGGCTTTGACGATGCGCTGAAGATCGCGCAAGAGCTGGGCTACGCCGAGACGAAGGACCCCAGCGACGATGTGGACGGCCGTGATGCCTGCCGTAAGATCGCCATTCTGTCCTCGCTGGTGTGCGGCCATCAGATCTACCCCCAGAACATTCCCACCCGCGGCATCCGTGCCATTACCACGGCAGATGTGGAAGCGGCGGAAAAGCTGGGCTGTGTGATCAAGCTGATCGCATGGATGAAGCGCGGCAAGGACGGCAGCGTGGCTGCCGGTGTGGAGCCGTGTCTGGTGCCCAAGGCAAACCAGCTGGCCAGCGTGGACGATGTGTTCAATGCAGTGCTGGTCAAGGGCGATATGCTGGGCGACGTGGTGTTCTACGGCAAGGGCGCAGGCAAGCTGCCCACCGCCAGCGCCGTGGTGGCCGACGTTGTGGATGCCCTGAAGCATGGCTCCAAGGTGCACGACAGCCTGTTCTGGCAGCCTGCTGAGCCGGTGGAGGGAATGCTCACCGACCCGGCTCCTGCTGCATATTATGTGCGTGTAGCAGGCATTGCTCCGGCGGTGGTGGAAGCCATCTACGGCTATGGCAGGGTGGTGGACGAACGCTACGAAGGCTGCGCTTACTTTGTGGAGCGAGCCGACGAAAAGGCACTGGCCGAAGCAGCCCGCAAGGTGGAAGCCGTGGGCGGCAGCGTGAAGCTGGTGCTCAAGCGTCTGCCGGAAGAAAACTGATAACGGAATAAGGAAAGGTGCGGCGGCTATGAAGATCAAGGTTTCTGTCCCGGCCACCAGTGCAAACATCGGCTCCGGCTTTGATGCGCTGGGTCTGGCGGTGACGCTGTATAATACGGTCACCTTTGAAGAGAGCGAAGTGCTGGATATCTCGTCTGCGGACGGTACCCGCATCCCGCGCGGTGAATCGAACCTCGTGTACCGTTCGGCAAAGGGGCTGTTTGAGAAGGTGGGCAAGCAGATCCCGCCCCTCAAGATCACCCAGACCAACCCCATCCCCATGGCGCGGGGCCTGGGCTCCTCGTCGGCCTGCATCATCGCGGGCCTGCTGGGTGCCAACCGGATGCTGGGCGATGTGCTCAACA
>OHQO01000977.1_pt1 | contig 11505 bp, 7 predicted proteins | sample 1578051 | NCBI WGS metagenome assembly OHQO01 (sample SAMEA3879592, study PRJEB24766) | human gut metagenome | biome: human-associated habitat; feature: feces | place: USA | collected 1985/1987 | reverse complement strand
ACAACATTAAGGTGCATCGGTCGGTAGGCTACCGCTGACGGAACAGCGGGTTAAAGCTGATACCCGTAAGTATCATTCCAACAATTATCTATGCGACTTCATGTCGCACCCAGGGGCAGTCCAGGTGGTGTATCGCCACGCAGCGTTTCTGCGCGTTCACTCCCGTCCCGAGCATCTCGGTCGATCCGAAGAGTACGCGGATTTTTCCGGTGTTCATACCGGCGATCATCTCCTTGCGCGCTTTTTCCGAGGTCGCCTCCTGGATGAACCGCACCTCGCTTTGGGGTATGCCGTAATCCTCCGCGAGTTTACGCCGTATCTCGGAATAGACGTTCCACCCCGCTCCGGGTTTGTAGGTTCCCAGGTCGGAGAATACGAACTGCGTACCTTTGTACGCCTCGAAACGGCGGTAGTAACCGGCAATCATACGGGCGCAGTGGCTCGCCTTGTTGTCCACGTGGTCGCTGTATAGTTCGGGGTCTATCATACGCATATCGAGCGACATCTTGCGGGCGTAGTCTGTGGCAATGAGCATTTTCGCCTTTTCCTCCCGCTCCGAGAGCGGCAGGCGGCCCAGGAGCGTGGCATCGCCCGATTTGGCGAACTGCACCAGTCGTTCTATGAACTCCGTCTGCTGGGGTGTCGGCGGGATATTGTGCAATATCTCGTTCTTTTGCGGTCGGTCGATCCCTATATCCTCCGCCGAGCGGTAATCTGTAATCTCGGAGTAGAACATGGCCAGTTCGGGAACCTTGATGAAATATCGGAACCGTTCTTTCTGCACGACCTCGTTGGTCACGGAAAACTCGTAGTCGATGGTTTTCTTGGCAAATATGGCCGCCCAGGCATCGAAGGTGCGGATATTCTGACGCTCCAGCTCCTTCGGGCGCAGGTACTTGAAAAGCAGGTACAGTTCCGTGAGCGAGTTGGAGATGGTCGTTCCCGAGAGGAACGTCGCCCCCAGGTCGCGGCCCGTGCGCTGCTGTATGGTACGCAGCGCGAAAAGCATGTTGAGCGCCCGCTGCGACCCCTCGGGATTTCCGAGGCCCGCCACCCGGTCATGCCGGGTCGTGAAAGTCAGGTTCTTGAATTTATGGCTCTCGTCCACGTAGAGGTGGTCGATACCCATGAGGCGGAAGTCCACGGCGTCGTCCTTGCGTGTTTCCAGCGCGTGCGCCACCTTCTGCAACTTGGCTTCCAGGTTGGCCTTGCGTTTCTGACACCCTTTCATCATGGCGCGGGAAACGTCCCTGCCTTGTGCTTTGAGCACTTCGAGGTTCTCCTCCACACAGTCCAGCTCGGCCTGCAATATCTCCTGCTGTATCTCCGGAGACTGGGGTATCATGCCGAACTGTTCGTGCGAGAGGATCACGGCGTCCCAGTCGTTGTTGCGTATCTCCCGGAAGATGCGCTCACGCTTCCGGGGCGTGAAATCCTCCTTGCCCGGGTAGAGGACTTTGGCCATCGGGTAAGCGGTACAGAACGTCCGGGCTATTTCATGGATGTTGGCTTTCAGCCCGATAATCATGGGTTTGTTGGCCAGCCCGAGGCGTTTCTTCTCGTAGGCCCCGCAGCACATGATGAGGGTCTTTCCGCCGCCCACCTCGTGGTCGATTATCCCGCCGCCGAGCAGTTTGTCCATCCATATCGCGTCCTTCTGGCTGTCATACAGATTGTCTATTCCCAGCCCCTTGAGGTCGAGGTCGGGGAATTCCTGGTGCGTCCCGTCGTACTTCGGGCGCACGTAACAGTTGAAAGTACGGTTATAGAGGTCTGTCAGGCGGTCTTTGAAGTCGGACGACTGCTCGCGCAGCCATTCGGGGAAAGCACCCCGGATCTCGTCTATCTTGCTGTTGGCGAGCTGTATGGCCTCCCCGTCACGCACTTTGACCTCCCGCCGTTCGCCGTCCACCCATTTGAGGACGGTCTTGGTGATGTCGGGCGAAGTGTTTTGCAGGGCGTGTTTCAAAAGGTGCAGGCCGTTGTACTTACGGGTCTGCGCGCTGACGGCATACTGCTCCGTGATCTTCACGTTCGTCGCTTCCGCCTTCACGCCGTACTCGTCCAGGTTGGAGGCGAAGGTGATCTTCACCTCCGTATCGAAGAGCGAGGAGGCGAAACGCTCGTAAACACCTTTTGGAATCCACCGTTCGCCCAGGTTGAAGTCCAGGTCGTCGAAAGCGATGGGTTTGGGCGTCGCCTCGCGCAGAGCCTCCAGCGATTCCCGGGCCGGGGCGTGGTCGGGATTCTCCCGCAGGAACGCCTCGATCCGTTCGGCTTTCCCGATGACATTGCCGGCGATGAACTTGTCGGCAACCTCGTAGCCGTCCGTTTCCGGGTTGTAATAGATACGTCCTTTCAGTTCCCCGAGTATTCCCTCCACGGTAGTTCCCGTGAGCGAGGCCATGTAGTGCGGTTCCACCCGGCCGTACTTGTTCAGGCTGGCCACAAGGGCCTCCGAAGCGTCGTCGGCGTGCGTGATCTCATCGGGATTGAAGGCCACGGGACGCTCGAAGATGTCGGCTTTGCGTGCCTTGCCGTCGATGTAACGCTCCAGCGATAGAATCTCCGTCCCCCGCGCGTCCATCTTGATCAGGTCGAGGTTGCGTTTGTCATTGAGCCGTCCGAAGCGTTCGGTGAAATTGTCGTAAAGCCGGTTGAGCATCTCCCGCAGGGCGGGGTTCGCCGTCAGCGTTTCCGCCTCGTTGTTATAAAGGTGGTAATAGGCATCGCGTATCTCGATATACATGGAGGCTTTCGTCCGTTGTGCAGGCGTGAGTTCCAGCGGGTGGAACATGGGTTGCAGGGATTCAATCCCCCGCAGGTAGCCGACCCGGTTTTGTCCGTCCGTGACGAGTGTCCCTTCGCGGAAATAGGGGGCGACCTCCCCCTCGAACGGGCGGGGTTTCATATCCACCTCCCGTATCTGTGGCGTTTCTTTACCGGGTTCTTCCTCCTCCGGATTTTCCGACGTGTCGAACAAGCTGCCCGTTCTCGGCGTACCGGCGGCTTGTTTCCGTCTGTCTTTCGGGGCTTCCGTCCCTCCGTTCCGGGGTAAGCGACATCATCATCTCGTAAAAGCCGTTGATCGGCGGGTTGTCCTCCCAGTTCAGGGAGGCATACAAGTCTTCGGGATCACGCTCCGGTGGCGTCGTTTTCGGCATTTCGCTCTTCTGTTCCTCCGGAGAGGAGGCCGGGGCGAATAACGAGGGTTGCCGGGGCGTCTTCCGCTTTGCTCCCCGGCGGCTGTTCCTTTTCTTGGATATACCGAGTTCTGCCTGCCGCCGCTCCTCGGCGCTGAAGCCGAACAGGTCGTAGAGCGTCAGCAACGGTTCCTGCTGCACGTTTACCGGTTCGGCAGCCGCCGTTTCCACCGTGTCGAAAAGCGACCCGGCGAAGCCCTCCCGCGGTTTCGGTTCCGTTGTTCCGCCCACGTGCTGCACGGGAGTATCCGCCATGCCGAAATCTTCGGGTTTCGGCGGGTGCTGCTCCCACAAGCGATTCTCCCGCTCCTTCGACCAGGCCCCGAAGTCGGCCAGATCCTCTCCGGTCGGTTCTCCGGCGGGTGTGGCGGCAGAATCCGGTAACACTTGTCCGGGTTTGTTTTCGATTCGGGTAATCTCCCCGGTTTCGGTATCGACATGGTAGCCCTGCGCCGCCATTTCTGCGACGACGCGGCGTTTTTCCTCCTCTTCCCGCTGCTGCTGAAGGTTACGGGCGTCGGCGATAATCTCCTTGACGATTTCTCCGGCAAGGCGGGGCTCGTATCTTTCGGCACGCTGGCGTTCCGCCTGACGGGAACGGGACAATTCCCGCTCCGGTGTACCGGGTGTCTGTTCCGGAGCATGTTCCAGGCAATAACTCTCGTTGAAATGCCGGTTGAAATCCTCCGAGAGCATACGCCGCATCTCCCGGTCGATGCCGTCCACGCCCTCCGCGTGGGTGAACTCCATCGCCGGTTTGCCGTAGGGGTCTTTGCCTACTTTGGCCTCGGTATGGATCACTCTGTCGAACGACTGGAAAAGGTTGTTTATCCGGATGCCGTTCGACAGCTTGCGGGATTCGATGAAATCCCGCTGCCGTTCGGACAGTTCCCCCGTGGCGGCTTTCTTTTGCAGGATAACCAGGTCGCTGCCGACCTCCGTCCCTGCGTGTTCTGTAAAGAGGTTGTTCGGCAGCCGGATGGCCGATACGGGCTCGCAGCGGTTCATCAGCCACTCGCGCACGGGGCGTCCCTGCTCGGCGTTCAATACTCCCTGCGAGGTGATGAATGCCACCAGGCCGCCCTCGCGTACCATATCGACGGACTTCATGAAAAAATAGTTGTGCAGCGCCCGTGTGCCTTGCCGCCGCACGGGGTCGGTATGGGTGGAGAAGAACGGGTCGAAGAGCGCCACGTCCCCGAAAGGGATGTTGCTCACGGCCACGTCGTAGTAACCGGCGTATTTGGGTTCGATGCGCTCGAATCCCTGTACCCGCACCCGTTTTTCGGGATGCAGGTGCTTCAGGATCAACCCCGTGGCGGGGTCTTTCTCGAAGCAGGTGATCTCCGCGTAGGGGTCGTGGAAATCCACGGCATTGACGAAAACCCCCGTTCCCGCGCTGGGGTCAAGAATACGTTTTGGGACGATCCGCGTGTCCCATATCGCCTCCACGATGGCGTCTGCCACTTTCGGGGGCGTGTAAAAAGCCGTCAGGACGGAGTTCTTGATCCCGTCCATGTAGCGCTTGTATTCCCGTTCGTCGGGAGTATTCGCCCTGATGACCTCGTGCAACTCGGCCACGAGCGTTGCCATGCCGTCCTTGTCCGGTTTCCCGGTGGGGTTTTCCAGCACTTCCTTGATGGCGCCGAAGCCGCTGTATGCGCCGAGTGTCCTTTCTTCTTCGGGAGTCGGCGCCCGCCGTTCCCTGTCGAGCGTGAAGGCCGTCTTCAGCGCGTCGATATTCTGGCGGAGGTGGGTTTTCTTATTGAATGCCATCTTCGAGAAGTATTTGGACGGTTCCCGTCAGTTCGGTATAGAACAGTTCGTAGTCGGGCGTGTCGGCGAAGTCGTCCGTGAGGTCGTACTTCTCCAGCACTCCGCGGCAGAGGGGCAGCAGGCGTAGAGCCGCCTGCCGGGCGGTATCCTCGGGAATCTCCGCCTCGAATTCCCTCCAGAGGATGTTTACCAGCGTGTTGTAGGGTGAAAAGTGCAGTCCGCGGTAGAGTTCCTCGCGGGCAATTTCTTCGGCCTCGATGTGGTTGCAGCCCGAACGGATCGCCTCGCTGTACGCTTGGGCGGCGCTGTCGGCCCGCTCGGCGATGAATTCACCTTCGGCGATGAGTTCCGGGTGGCTGTCCTTGAGGTAGGATAGTAACGAAAGTCCGTAATAGGACAATTCCCCCGTGGGGGTATGGTGTTGCTTGTCTGGCATGATAAGAATTTTTAGTGGTCGTTGATAATCGGGGAAGAGAAAGGCGCCCCGGGTTCCCACCCGAAGCGCCGACCACTGAAAAAATCCTTATCAAACAAGCGTATCTCGTTATGACAGGTCTTTTCCAGTGGCAAAGGTAACGATTATTTCCGTTTGTTCCTCTTTCCCTGCCTGGGAGTATCGCGTGGCTCGAAAACGAACGAGGTCTTGAACTGGTCATCGAGCGTGAGGGCCGCGTCGAACGTCCCGCCGCCGTTTTTGACGAATCCTCGGATCGTGCCGGTTTTGCCTTTGGTCAGCAGTTCCGCGAGCTGCTTGTCGGTCAGCTCCTTGCGGGCCACGGTTCTCCATACGGTCAGGCCGCAATCGGGATTCTGACACTTGGCGAGTTTGGGATAGAACACCACGGGCCTGCCGCAACGCGGGCAGGCTGTGTCACTCTCCGCGCCGTCGATTCTTGCTTCCAGCAGTTCTTTGGCGATTTGCGAGGCGAAGACTTCGATACCGCGATGGAACGTCGGGGCGTCCATCTCCCCGGTAGCGATCTTCGAGAGGGCCAGTTCCCAGCCGCCCGTCATGGCGACATCGGCGATCTTCTTGTCCCTGACCACGGCATACACGGCCAGTCCCTTGTCCGTGGGTACAAGCGACTTTTTCTCTCGCCTGACATACTCGCGGGCAAAGAGCGTTTCGATGATGGCGGCACGGGTGGCGGGCGTGCCGATGCCGGCATCCTTCATCGCCTCGCGTTCGGCCTCGTCGGACAGTTCGCGTCCGGCGGTTTCCATCGCCGCCAGCAGGCTCGATTCCGTGTGAAGGGGGCGCGGCCGGGTCTGTTTCTGTTCCGTGCCGCATCCTTTGACGGGCAGCTCGTCGCCTTGTACGATGTCGGGAAGGAGGGTCATGTCCTCCTCTTTCTCCTCGACAGGTTCATTCAGGACGGCCCGCCAGCCCGTCTCGACCATGATACTGCCGCGGGCCGTGAAATCATGCCCCGCGCTTTGCAGGGTAAGGGAAGTGTTTTCTTTCACGCAGGCCCCGGAAAAGGTTTCGAGCATCCGCCCCGCGACCATCTCATAGACGATGCGGTGGTCGGCATCCAGTTCGGAAGGGAGGTTCTCGGTGGGAAGCAGCGCGTGGTGGTCGGCGATCTTTTCGTTGTCCACGCTTCGGCGGGAGAGAGATGCGGTATCCATCCTGCTTGCGTATTCCGCGAAACGGGGATAGCGTGTCATGTTCCCGATGAGTGCCGGAATCTCCTCGGCCACATCTTCCGATATATAGCGTGAGCCGGTACGGGGATAAGTGATGAACTTCTTCTCGTAAAGCGACTGGGCGATGTCGAGCGTTTTTTCTGCCGAAAAACCATACCGGCTGTTGGCCTCTTTCTGGAGTGTCGTCAGGTCGTACAAGAGAGGCGGCTGTTCCCTGGTCTCCTTGCGCTCCACGTTCACGACGCGTACCGTTCGGGCGCCGATAACCTCGGCGCGGGCTGCTTCCGCCTTCTCCCTGCCGTCGAATTTCTCCGTGGAGAGGACGGTGAACTCCGTGCCCTCCTTTGCCGTGGAAAGCTTCAGCCGGAAATAGGTGGCGGGCTTGAACGCCTTGTTCTCCAGGTAACGGGAGCAGATGATCGCCAGCGTGGGGGTCTGCACCCGTCCGAGCGACCAGACACCCCGCCCGGCAGCCACAGCAAGCGCTTGCGAGGCGTTGATACCGACGATCCAGTCGGCTTCGCTGCGGGCTTTGGCCGAGAGGTAAAGGTTGTCGTATTCGTTGCCGGGGCGAAGGTGTTGTAACCCCTCGCGGATGGCCCGGTCGGTCAGGCTGCTGATCCATAACCGCACGAAAGGGGTACGGCATTCCAGGTAAGAGTAGATGTAGCGGAAGATCAGCTCCCCTTCACGCCCCGCGTCGGTCGCGACGATGATGCGCTCGGCCATGCCGAACAATTCCCGGAGAATACCGAGCTGCTTCACGACACCCGGGTCGGCCTTATACTCTTTACCCTCCCGAACCTGCCGGGGCAGGAGGATGAACGATGATGGCAGGATAGGCAGGTTTTCCCGGCGGAAACCCGCGATGCCATACTGTTGGGGCATTGCCAGCCCGACCAGGTGGCCGAAGGCCCAGGTTACGGCATAGCCGTTTCCCTCTATAAAACCGTCTTTACGGTTCGTGGCTCCCACGATGGCGGCGATCTCACGCGCCACCGAGGGCTTTTCTGCGATAATAACTTGCATGATGATTCGGATTTTTCAGTGGTTGTTTTCTTGTAGTTCTTCTTTCTCTTTTTCCGGACGGGCGATCAGCCGGCGGTCGTAATAGACATGGTTGCTGTTCCCGTCGTAATACTGCCGTCCGTCGTCTGCCTCCTCCGGGGGGCTGCGTTTACCCGGCCGGAGGTATAAGGCGGCCAGCGCTGCGATCAGGAGCGGCATGGCTCCGGTCTGCATGTAGAACCATTTCATACGTTATACCTTGACACCTTTGGAGTTGCTCTTTTTGCAGCTGCGGTAATTTCTCCTTTGCGCCGGAGTGGCCTCCTGCTGTCCCTGCTTGAGCGGCTCTTTCACACCTTTGACCGCTTCGACGGTCTTGCCCTCGGAATTGACGGCGACCTGGGTACGGCTTTCAACGGCGGGTTTGACCTCCGCTCCCTGCCGTTTCGCACGGTCGGGATTCCAGCGGAAGAAGTCCATCTTGTTACGCTCGAAGTTGGGCTTGACCCAGGCGTTGAACGGCTCACCCTGCCCGTCCTTGACCATGCCCTTGATGTAGAAAGCCTTGACATCCGCCCGCTTGGAGGGGTCGTTCACCGCTTCCGTCCACTGGTCATAAGCCTCTTTGGGCACGGAGGCTTTGAGGATTGTCCGGTGAATCGTGAGTGTGGGCTGTCGTTCGGAGGCCGTAGTTTCCTGCCGTCCGTTTTTCTCGGCGGCCTTCTGGCGGTAAATCTCCTTGTTCTCCTGGGCGTAGCGGTTGCGATCCAAACCGTCGTAGGTAAAGGAATAGTTACGTTCGGCCGCGTCGATTTGGATATAGGCATCCCGCTTATAACCCGCGCGGGTGGTATATCCTTCGAGCAACACCTTGCCGCCGCCGTAGAAATCCATCTGCTTGCCTTCCGAGAGGTCGGCCTCCTTGATACGGGCACGTTTTTCGAGTAGCGAAACGGGCATGGGTTCCAGAGTGTTCGTCCATTTGTCTATCGACACGTAGCAGGGCGTGAGCTTGCCCGGCTCCAGCTCCAGGTCGATCACTTTCCCGGCATGACGGGTGTTCATCAGGTTCGTTTTCGCCTCCTCATCGAGCAGCACCCCGTGGAAGGGGGCGTCGAGGTCGGGCCGTTCCTGCCAGTAATGCGGCACGACGCGCAGCGAGCCGTCCGCCTGCTCTTCGAGCGACACGCGCCCTTTGGTGGAAACACGCATCCCGTTCTCCAGTTCGGGGTTCATCTCCACCAGCCCGTTGGATTTATGTCCGTAAGACATGGCTTTCAGGTGTGGCTCGATGTCCTCCATGCGGATACCTTTCTTCTCCATATCCGCCAGGTCTATCTTCGTGACGTCCAGCGGCTCGAACTGCCGCTGCTCCTGCGTCTGAAGCCGTTCGGAGGGGTCGATACGGTAATTTTCCAGAATCTCCGGGTCGAAGTCGATGCGGATAAGTTTGTTCAGGGCATTCTCCGTCATGACGAAGATACCCGTGTGGACGGGGTTCTGGGCCTGTTCCATGAACTTTTTGAAGAAGGCTTCGAGGGCTGAATCCTGCGTGTTCACGTTCAGCAGGCTCGCCACGTTCTGATCCGTGGGGTCGGCGGTCTGGATATTGCCGTCCTGATCCACGCCGGTAACGGCTTGTAGTCGTCCGTCGTCGGCATTCTGAACGAGCATGACTTGTTTAGCGTCGTTCTTTACGTTTTCGTCCATAATTACGAGTGTTTTTAGTTAGCACCAATAGCGATGCGGGAACGAAAGTAAGGGGAACCGGCTGAACGTAAAAGAGTTGGAAAGGCTATGGAAGCATCGGGCACAGAAGTGGCCGCTTGTGGCGCAGGGCAGAGGAAATCGGAGAAACGGAGTGCCGGGAAGGACGGATTTGGCAGAGGGTATTTTCGTGGCTCCTCACCTTATTTGTCAGGTAGTCGGGATCTATTGTTAAATGTCAATAAAGCGCATGGATAACCCGTGTTTTTTTATAAATTTGCGAAAACGGGTTTCAATATCCGACAAAACGTGAGGCATGGAAATATATACCCCAAAAACCAAGATCAAACTTTCTCCGGTGATAAGAAACGGGAGAGAATTTGTCGAAGTGACTTTCGGTAATGACAATGACATCCGCTTGTCGCTGTCGAAGGAAGAAAACGTACTGCTTGTCGGCGGCAGGGCTTATCTGCCGGCAGAAGATTTCGTGCTTGCCGAGTTCTTCGACCGCTATGTAAAAATGGCGTTTATAGACTATTCTGCCATCAAGGAAACCGCACCCCGTAAAGAGGAAGACAAACGGCCGCCACTGCCGGAAGGCTATCTGGAAAAACTTCAGCAAGTGCGTTACAGTGACCATACCGTAAGGGTATATACCTCCTATTTCCGCGATTTCCAACAGCATTTCGAGGGGCGTAAGATTGAAACGGTTACTCCCGGCGAGATAAACGACTACCTGCTGTATCTCATCCACGAGAAAAACATATCCTCCTGCCAGCAAAACCAGCGTATCAACGCCATCAAGTTCTATTACGAGAAAGTTCTCGGTCAGGAACGGCGGTGTTACAAGGTGAACCGTGCCAAACGGGAGAAGACGCTGCCCGACGTGTTGAGCAAGGAGGAAATAAAGAAAATACTCGACGTGACGGTGACAGACCTGCGTTTCTTCTGTATGTTCTCCATACTCTATTCCGCAGGGTTGCGCATCAGCGAACTGCTGGAACTGAAACCCGGCGACATCAACGAATCCCGCTCCCTGATACGGGTGCGGCAGGGAAAGGGCAAGAAGGACCGCTACACCCTGCTGTCAAAACCGTTGATGAAAAAGCTGACGGAATATAACAGACTATACAAACCGAAAGTGTGGCTTTTTGAACACAGACCGGGAGAACCTTTCACCGAGAGTATCGTGTCGAAACGGCTGAAGGCAGCGGCCCGGGAAGCGGGAATCACGAAACGGATTTATCCGCACCTGCTGCGCCATTCGTTCGCCACTCACCTGCTGGAGCAGGGAACCGACATCAAGATAGTGAAAGAGCTTATGGGACATAACAATATCAAGACGACAGAAAGGTATGTCCACATAGCCGACACTTTCAAAAGCAATATCAAAAGCCCGTTGGACGATCTGTTGATGGAGGAAGACGAGGTCTGATACTTAAAGAAAATAACAACCAAATCGGCTGATAGTATAACGTTCAAGACAATAAACAACTAATAATCAAATGATTAGATATTAAAATGGAGTAAAAAAGGATTTGTGTGCGAGCTATGAAAGAAGTGCTAAACGACATATATACAGACGGTTGCAAAGAAAAGAAGTACCGCTTGTCCGATTTCTTCAATCGGTTCAACTGCACCAATTTCATTATTAACATACATTACTGAGACAAGTATTGTCTCATCATCAAGTGCATCCTTTAGAGCCTCTATATCAACTATTCCGTCTTTATCAACTGGAAGATATGTTATTCTGAAGCCTTCTTTTTCAAGGAAATTGAATGGCTCTTTAACTGATGAATGTTCTACAGATGATACTATGCAGTGCATTCCTTTTCTTTTATTAGCCATTGCTGTTCCGATTATTGCCATGTTATTAGATTCTGTTCCACCAGAAGTAAAGAGTATCTCCTTATCCTGACACTTAAGAGTCTTTGCTATTACCTCTTTAGCTTCACGGATATATTTCTCTGCATCAACGCCCTTCATATGCTTTGATGATGGATTACCATAATCTTCTGACATAACCTTTACTGCTGTTTCTACTACCTCTGCTGCACATTTCGTTGTAGCAGAATTATCAAGATATGCTTCCATATTGCCTCTTTTCCGCTTATTCTTCCATATTATACATAAGCACTGACAACAGCATCATTCCCGC
>OHQO01000965.1_pt1 | contig 11613 bp, 5 predicted proteins | sample 1578051 | NCBI WGS metagenome assembly OHQO01 (sample SAMEA3879592, study PRJEB24766) | human gut metagenome | biome: human-associated habitat; feature: feces | place: USA | collected 1985/1987 | reverse complement strand
ATCATGAGGGGATAGAGAGATAAATGACAGGAGAGAGTTGATATTCTTAACGGAATATTAACTCTCTTTTTGGGCTTCAAAAGATAGAAAATTTTTCTGAATCATGGTAAAATAAAATCAACATATAAAATTAAGTATCTCTGCAGAAGATCACTGTTCCAAAATGAAGGAAATGCATGGGATATCCGGGCGCTGCCGGACAAGTGGTCACTTCACAGAGTACAGGAAAATAAAGCATATAATAAAAATGCAGCGCAGAAATGAGGACATATGAGTACAAAAGCATCACAGAAGGGCACAAAGGGGCAGACACCCGGCATGACGACGATCCGGGAACGTCTGCAGAAGGCAATCAGCAGGCTGGTAGTGTTCTCGATTATTCCGTTGGTCATCCTTACCGTGATCCTGAATCTGTCCAGTACCATGAGAACACTGGAAGGCGATATGCTGGTGGTGGCAGAGATCTCTGCAGACCGTATCAAAGAGGAACTACGGGTGACAACAACGATCGTATCCGAACTCGGATGCAGCTATCAGCTGTCTTCTCCAGTATTTACCCAGGAGCAGAAGCAGCAGTATATCAACCAGCGTGTGGAAGCTTATGGAATGGTCAGAGGCAAGCTGATCGGCGCCAACGGTATCTGTGCTTATGACGGAACCGATTATAGTGACCGTGATTATTTTAAGAGATCCATGCAGGGAGAGGTCGTGGTATCGGATCCCGTGATTGCAAAGACAGACGGTAAGCTCAGCGTTATCATTTCCGCACCCGTATATGCAGACGGAGATAAGAATGGTGATATTGTCGGCGTGGTATTCGTTGTGCCGGATCCGGAGTTCTTAAATGATATTGCTGCGGCAGTCTCTGTCAGTAAGAATTCCGAGTGCTATCTGTTGGGAGAAACAGGTATCACCATTGCTCACTGTGATTCTGCGATTGCCCAGGAGCAGAAGAGCAACATTGAACTGTCCCAGACAGACAGATCTTTGCGGGGAATTGCAAAGGTAGAGCAGAAGATGATGACCGGAGCAACCGGATATGGCACTTATATGAAAGGCGGAACCTTCACAATACAGGCTTATGCACCAATAGAAGGAACCAATGGATGGAGCGTGGCAGTAAATGCACCACTGACAGATTTCCTTGGTTCTACCGTTGTATGTATTGTCATTGGTGTAGCAATAGGTGCTGCAGCTTTATGTTTCAGTGTGCGCAGGGCAAAAAAGATCGGTCAGGCGATCGGTGAACCGGTGGCAAAGTGTACCGAGAGATTACGTCTGTTGGCTGAGGGCGATCTGCATACTCCGGCACCAGTGATCCGGACACAGGATGAGACACAGATCCTGGCAGAGGCTACCGCCGCATTATCCGGTAACCTGCAGAAAGTGATTGGCGATGCGGATTATCTTTTGGGAGAGATGTCACAGGGCAATTTTGCACTGACTACAGGTTGCGCAGAAGCCTATGTGGGAGACTTCCAGGGACTGTTGGAATCTATCCGTAAGCTGAACCATAAGCTCAGTGAGACACTTAATGAGATCAAGACGGCAGTGGGACAGGTATCTCTGGGGGCAAACCAGATGGCAGATGCTGCCCAGGGACTTGCGGAGGGTGCTACCGACCAGGCCGGTTCCGTAGAGGAACTGCAGGCTACCATCACGAATGTAACCGAGATCGTGGAGAAGAATGCCAAGGCACTGGGAGGTTCTTACCAGAAGGCTATGGATTACCAGCAGCAGGCGAAGGACAGCGGAGAGGAAATGAAGGGTCTGACGGATGCCATCTGTCAAGGTACTGTTTCAATGTACCGCCACCATTTGAACCCCAAATCGAGTAGAGAGGCTCGCGATATGCCATTGAACCGAGAGCCGAGCCCTGGAAGAGGATGCTCAGGTCAATGCCCTTCCATCCGAAGTCGAATGCGAGAGAGTAGTTCATCCAAGGAGTCTGGTCGAAAGCGTACGGATGCTCGTCAAGGTCATTGATCTCACCGTCACCATTCCAGTCTTCATATTTGTAGTCTCCAGGCAGAGTGCTGCTTTCGTGATAAATACCGTAAGACCAGATATCCTCCCAACTCGTGAATCTTCCGTTACCCGTATATCCGAACTGTACGCCCTGATAACGGTTGTTCATATTGTCATGACGCCACTTGTCGTAAGAGTTTCCGTAACCGCCGTTCTCCACATATGTAAGATACTTCTGCCTGGTGACAGTGGCGATTCCAGTAATGCCATAAGTGAATTCGCCGATACGGTTCTTATGTGTGAGCTGAAGTTCGAGACCCATGTGGCTGTCACTGTTCACATTCTCCTTCGATGGAGATGCTCCCACGATTGTAGGCACGTCAGAACTTCTCTGACCGAAGAGACCAGTCCTTTTACGATGGAAGTAGTCGAATGACATGCCGAGCATACCGTTCCATGCTTCGAAATCCACTCCGACATTGAAAGTCTTGGAAGTGTACCATGTGATGTTGGTATTAGGAAGCGGCTGGTTGTTCACGCCGAACACAAATGAGCCGTTAAGCATGTAGCCAGGAGCATACTGGTTGTAGTAACCGTTCTCAGCGTTGCCTGATGTGGCAGGATAGATATAACCGGTAACCCATTCATAGTTCAGGCCGCTGTCATCTCCGAGTTCTCCGTAGCTGGCGCGGACTTTCAACTGGTTGATGAAGTTCAATGCCGCGCAGTTCTTGAAGAATGGCTCCTGAGAAATGCGCCATCCGGCAGAAACCGAAGGGAAGAATCCCCACTGATGTCCTCTGGCGAACTTGGAAGAACCGTCATAACGGAACTGGGCCTCGACCAGATACCTGTCATCGAAAGAGTAGTTCAATCTGCCGATAAGCGCCTCATATCCAAGTTCATAGAACTGTCCGGAAGAAGCATCCATACCGACCACCTGATTATCACTTGACAGTGCCGTGAAATAAGGAGAACCGAATGCCAGATCACCGTATGCGAAGTAGTTGCTTCCGCGACGCTTCTGGACCTCCCAGCCGAGTGTGGCTCCTACGTCGTGTTTGCCGGCAAACTCCCTGTTATAATTGAGGAGAACCTGAGAAAGTGTCTGCCACTTGCTGTAGTTGTCTTTGCGGAGGTTGTTAGGTGAGCTCTCTGCAAAGAGTTTCTGCTCGTAATCTCCTGTAACCTTGTTCTTTGCATAGAGGTAGTATTCCTTTCTGAAGGCCTCATTGTCATCCTGACGATAGTCATAACTGAACATACCCTTGATTTTCAATCCTTCAAGAGGCTTCCATGCTGTTCCGAAGTCATATTCGATGGATGGAGAGACAGTGATGTTCTTCTGTTCGTATGTCCTGTATCCGGAAATGTCCGAAGTCATCATCGCAACTGTATTCTGCTCCAGGTCAAGACCTTCGTAGTTGAGCATTGTGTTCTCAGGATCCGCATATGCAGGATAGAGCACGCCCTGTTTCCAGTAGTTTCGGATAATATTGACAGAACTTGTATATGGTGTATGTCTCTTGTCCTGAAGTCCGGAAATATTCATGTTGAATTTCAGGCCCTTGACGATTTCAGCGGTAAGGTTGGCCCTGAAATTATACTTGTTGTAATTAAGGTCTCTTGACTTGAAGAAGCCCTCCTGATAGATGTATCCCATTGAGACATAATACTGAATCTTTTCAGTACCGCCGCTGATGCTGATATCATGCTGGGTCTGGGGAGCCGTCTTGGCAATTATCAGGCTATTCCAGTCTGTCTCGCGTCTGGTGCCGTTTCTGAATGCCTCGAATGCATCTTCACCATAGACGATGTTGCCGCCGGTCATGGAATTCATTGACTTTTCATTGTAAATAGTCATCGCATCGAAGGCGTTCATAAGTTCAGGCATCTTGGAAGGTGTCTGGATTGTATATGAACCATTGTATGACACTTTGGACTTTCCGGCCTGACCATGTTTGGTGGAAACGAGGATTACTCCATTCGCGCCACGGACACCATAGATTGCTGCTGAAGCATCCTTCAACACAGATACATTCTCGATATCTTCAGGTGTAAGTCTCTGGAAATCAGAAACAGTACGAGGGACTCCGTCAATGACGACAAGCGGTGAACCAAGGCCTCGGATATCCATATTGGCGCTGTAGGTTCCAGGCTCCGCACTGGTCTGCCATACTCGCACTCCCGGAACTCGTCCTGTAAGCATATTCTGAGGGTTCTCTGTCTTTGTCTTCATCAATTCTCCGGAATTGATTCCGGCGACTGCACCTGTCAATGATCCTCTTTTCTGGGTACCGTAGCCGACTACGACTACACTCTCGAGAAAGTTGGAATCATCAGTAAGCACGACATTGATGACAGAACGTCCGTTTACGTTCACTTCCTGCGTGGTCATTCCGATGCAGGAGAATTCCAGAATAGCATTTGAAGGGACCGATATATTGTACTTTCCGTCAACGTCGGTAGCGGCACCCACTGTCGCACCCTTCTGTATGACACTGGCTCCGATTACCGGGGCTCCAGATCCGTCCTTGACAGTTCCGGACACCGAAATCGTATTCTGTGCGTATGACAGCACTCCTGCCAGAAAGAGGCATAGCGTTGTCAGAATTGTAGAAAATACGCTTTTCATATTACTGTTTATTAAGTGGTTATTTTCCTTTGCCAAGCTGGTATTCCGCAAGTGTAGCATATTCGGCAGCCCTTGCGAATGTGAACATCAGATTGACATTGTTTTTACTCTTGTCAGAATTCCAGCCGGCCAGAAGGCTCACCGGAAGTGTATTGTTTTCCAGGAATTTGTCCCAGGCATAATCCAGACAGTCCTGATATGACTGCACGCAGACATCTGCCCCGCTGAAATATCCTGCAGCCGCGATGTATCCGCGAAGGAGCACATCATTGAACCAGGGATTATTTCCTGTCACGCTATAAGTATAGTGGTCAGGAACAGTCGCACCAAGTTTTGCGAAATACTTGAAACTCTTGTCTGTAAGTTCCTTGGCATAAGCAAGATACGAATCCTTGGAGGTAGCTCCGTACAAGTCGGCCACTCCGGAAAGCATGGTTCCGCTGTTGTATGAATATGCCGGTCCGACCATGTCATAAAGGGCAGTATTCTTGCGGTACTTTGCATCATTGACTGTTTCATACTCCGGCTGTCCGCCGCCAGTCCTGTATCCGCCCATGAAATCATCATAAACTCCGTCGCTCCGGAGAAGGCAGCCTTTCTGCCACTCATAAATCTTGACAGCCATTTCGAGATACCAGTCTGCCTTCTTGGACGTTTTCTTGGCTCTGGTATTGTCGGCATTGATCACTCCATATGTGATTTCATCTGACTTGCCCTTGTAGATTTCATGAAGCCAGACCAGTGGGGTGATCATCGGACTGTTGCTGCATGCATGCTTGGTTACATATCCGGGCCCCCAGGTAATGCCGCCGTTCTCTTTTCCGGAAGCGTTCAATGTGCAGTCCCACCCGTCGAGCACATAGGCTGTAAGATATTCAGCACGTTCGAGATAACCAGCTTCTCCCGTGGCACGCCATGCATTGATCAGTTCACGGATAATCCACATCTGGTCGTCATAGACGTTTTCAACGCCTGCGACAGCTGCCGTTCCCGGAGAAGATGCGCGATGCACTCCATATGGAGACCATGTGGCAGTCCCTGTGTATGACGTAAGTTCGAATGTACCTTTATAATATTCAAGTCCCGCATAGAGTCTGGCCAGCAAAGACTTGAAGGTTTCGTACTTATTGTCGTAAACAGTACTGTTCCCCGCATCTCTGAACGCCTTCATCGAATTCATAGCTGCTGTGACAGCTTCTATGGAAGAGGTGTATTCCCAGACGCTTACAAGATTGTCGGACGGCTTGGAAGAAAACGGGTTATAAGTCATACTGAGCGCAGTCGTACCATCTTTGGAATAATGCTTCGCGGCATTCTCTATAAGAATGACTGCCCTCTCGAGATTTCTTTCGGAAACTTTGACCTTGTCTTCTTTGTTCCCCCCTGTATCAGGTCTCTCAGGAGACTTGCTGCATGATGAACAGCAAGTCACCATCAAGGCCATAAACACTACAATCAGTTGTTTCATATGACAATAAACCCAAAATTAGTCAAAATCGATTCCATACATGACAAGTTTCTGCTCACCACCCTGTCCAGGGACTTCTCCCTTATAGACTCCGATGGCAATTGTCACGTTCTGGCCATTGAATGCAGACAAATCATATTCGAATGTCGCATATTCATTTTCAGAGCCGGCGCCGCCTCTGTCGTGGATAAACTTCCAGCATCCGTTTCCGCCTTCTACGGCAGATGCCGAGGTCGCGTTGTTCTGGAAAGGAGCAAGGTGAATGACTTCACCATCATCCTTGATAGCCGTAACCTTGAAGGTTGTAGGCGTATCTCCACTGAAGTTCCTGGTAATGAACTTCATATGGTCATTGGCATCAGTAATCGAGAACTTTGAATAGAAATATGAACATGGTGTGTCGTAGTTCTTGGCCACTCCGTCAGGAGTCTTGATCACAAAGCCCTCACCGGCAAATGGTTCGGTATCCTTGTTCACATAAGTGAATCCCCAGTTGGCAGCAATATGGTTCGTCCTGTTCCATACCTGATATCCAGGATGATCTCTCTGTGCTCCTAAAGGAAGTCCACGGAAAGATTTCTTCTCATTTGGAGAAAGTGACCTCACATTCTCGATGGTCATGTGCCAGCCAGGAAGACCTTCAATTTCTTCTCCCGGAACATATTCGTCGTTGTTCACCTGCTCTTTGGCGAATGTCATGTGACGGATAGGAAGTTGATGCCAGTAATCGCCTGTCTTTGCGCGATATACACCGACTGCAAGAATAACCTCTTTTCCTACATATTCGCTGAGGTCGAAAGCATATTCAGAATAGCTGTCGCTTCCGTGTGCGCGGTTTTCTCCCACCTTGACTGCAACAGGATCGGCAGAATTCAGGTCAACTACCTGGACACCGAACTGGAACGGGTCGGAAGCAGAAGTATTGTGCGTACGCACATACAAGGTCATAATCTTGTTGTCCGCTGTGATAAGTTTCTTGCCGTAAGTGAAGGTATTGAAATGATCCAGATCTGCAGGTTTCTTTCTGTCCTCGTCGTCATTGATGATACGCAGAGTGCAGCCCTCGTTCTGATATTCATAATTACCTACATATGTGAGGGTTCCCATGAAAGAGCAGCTCCAGTCGACTCTTCCGCCGCGGTAATCATTGGTGTACCACCAGTCTGCATCCATGAGGTCTGTCTTGGTGAGGCCAGGAAGAATTTCCCTGCCCCCGAGAGTAACGTCAGGAATCGAGCAGATACCATCGACAAACATGTCGGCAGAAATTTCTTTGGTTACAGAGCCATAATCCGGCTTGGAGATGGTAAGGGTATAACCTTTGAGAATAAGTTTTTCGAACTTGTAAATACCGTCGGAACCGGTTGTGACATCAGCTCCGTTACCAATACTTACCGTAGCGCCGGCAAGAGGAGCAGAACCGTTCTGCGCATCAAGCACTTTTCCGGTAATGACCGCCGAAGCAAACTCCATGACCGGATTGAGCACGGCTTTGCCGTCTTCAAATGACGATGCCGAAAGAGTAATTCCCACCGAAGCATAGCCATCTTTCTCGAAAGTGACAAGACGAGACGTCATAGGGACGTCTGACAATTTAAAAGTTCCATCAGAGGACGTGGTAACTGTGGCTTCCACTTCTCTCTTTGCATTGGTCGTAAGCAACGTAACCTTTACATCTGCCAACCTTGCGGATTGTGCATCAGTCACATAACCTTCGACCGTGCCTTTTGCAAAATTTGCGTCAGAGCTGCTGTTGTTCTCTTCCTCACATGATGTGGAGGCGAGCGCAAAACCGCAGGTGACTGACAAGAGCGTAACAGCTCTCAAAATCTGATTTAGTTTCATACGGTTATCGATTTGTGTTTTAAAAACGATTTGCAAATTAAAGGGTGCAAGATTAAGTTTCCGGTTAAAATAGGGTTAATTTTCGAGAAAAATACGTAATTTAACCGCGAATTTGAACAAAAATAGAACTTATGGTCCCAAAAAACACCTGCGCCATCCGAACATTTCTGACTATCCTCACCGTTCAGATAGTCTTTTCCGCAGTCTCCTCGGGACAAGGTTTACGCTTCAACGGACTCGATTGCCATATCGATGAAAGGACATCATTCACCGTATTCGACAACAGGCATCCGACATTTGCCGATCTCGTGGATATCCGTTTCAAGATGCAGCATTACAGCGACGCCGAACGAGGTGTCATCCTGAAAATGACAGACCGGAATGAGCCTGACGTACCGGCTATCATACTTTTCTACGACGGAGCTACCGATTATCACAGATTCTATGTAAATATTGAAAAGAGACGCACCGCACTGACATTGACCTTTCCGAAAAAAGTAAGAGGAAAGGAGTCGGAATGGATGAACGTGGACATGCATCTGATGACTGACCGGGATTCGATAATGCTGGCGGTAGATAGGGACACGGCATATGCCGCCATTGATTTTCTGCAGAAAAGGATGACTCCTGATATCGTATTCGGAAGAAGCAAGTATCTCATTGACCTTCCGTCATTTGCCATCAGAGACCTGCAGATTGGAGACAGGTCGGAGGTGTTCAGTTTCCCGCTGGACGAACAGAGCGGAAACGTTGTCCACGGGACGAATAGCAGAATACGGGGACATGTCGACAATCCTGTCTGGTTGTCCGAGAATCAGCACAAATGGGTAAAATCCGCCAAAATATACTCCAAAGAGTTCCTGTGCGCGGGATATGATGAGAATCTTCATGAGGTGAGAATATTCAGCAGGGATTCCTTATACAGATTCAACATGCACAATGGTGGATCTGTCGTAAGGGCCTTCAGAAACCGTTGCCCGGTATCATTGACAATAGGCACCAATTTTCTCGATGAGAGGACAGGGAGGATATACGCTTATGAGGTCAATTATGACAAGACATGGAAAGGGCCTGTAACGGTTGCATCTCTGGATACAGCGGCATTGACATGGAGACCATTGTCGGAGGAACAGTTGCCGACACAGCTGCATCATCATGCCGAATGGGTCGATACGGTAGGCGGATACCTTTATATATATGGAGGATTCGGAAACATGAAATACAACGGAAGTTTCTACCGCTATGACATTGACCATAACTATTGGGAGAAGTGTCCGGACCTGCAAGGTGCGGAGCCTCTGTTTCCGAGGTATTTCTGCGCAATGGGCTACAGCCGATTCGACAATTCTCTGTATATCTATGGCGGAATGGGAAATGAAAGCGGAAAGCAGATTGTAGGACGGGATTATTTCTATGACTTGTACAAGGTCAATCCGACAGATTTCAGCGTCGAGAAAAAGTGGTCAACAAACTGGAATGGAGAGGCCAATACCGTGGCTGCCAGGAACATGGTGATTTGCGAAGAAGACAGTTTTTATGCGTTATGCTACCCTGAGAGCGTAACGGAATCACAATTGCAGCTTTACAGATTCTCCATGAAAGACGGAGCGCGTGTAAAATTGGGCAACACCATACCTATATTCTCTGACAAGATAACGACCAATGCCAACTTGTACTATGACGCCTCGATAGAAAAGATGATTGCATTGGTCGAAGAGTCCACTGACGATGTCAGTTCCTCGGTGTCAATTTACTGGATCAATTATCCGCCTAAAGAGCCGATAGTGGAATCCGCTCCTCTGATAGAGACAGACACTACCACATGGATAAGATTGGCCATTATTGCCGGCATGATAGTCTGCATAGGACTGGCACTTTACTGGAGACGGCTGTACCGCAGGAGCAGGAACAAGGGCATCTCCTTCTATGACAAGCACAGCAGCAAAATCCAGCCGATCAAGGAGAGGCCAAACTGCATTTTCCTGTTCGGAAGCACTCAGATTATCAGTTCTACCGGAGAAGACATTTCCGGAATGCTGACAATACGCCTTAAGGAGATGCTGCTTCTTATATTGCAGCATACGGCATCAGGAGGAATCAGTTCAAGACGGCTGAGCAGTCTGATCTGGCCGGACAAGGATGAAGACAAATCCAAAAATGTGAGAGGTGTCACTCTCAACAATCTACGTAAAGTTCTTTCGTATCTGGATGGTGTCAGCCTTGTTTTCCAAGACGGCAAATATATCATAACATGTTCAGAACCTGCATTTTGCGATTATCTCGCATGCATTGGACTTCTGGCGGACTACAAGCCGGGAAACGATATGGCATTGTCAATACTGGCTCGTGGAAAATTTCTCATGGACGATGGAGACATTCTCTTCGACAGAATGAAAGACGACATCGAAGAGAAGGTGGTAGCGGCCATGCTGGCAGAGGCCGGGTGGCGGTTCGAAAATGAAGATTGGACAAACACCATACTTTGCACTGATATTCTGTTCAAGATCGATCCGCTCAATGAGGATGCCCTCAGCTACGCCGTAAAGGCATTCAAGATGTCAGGCAATATCGAGGAGGCCAAGGTCAGATACAATAGTTTCATCACACAGTATAAAAAAGACTACGACGAAGATTATCCGTCCAGTTTCACCGACATTTCCGAAAGCGTTTCTTCTTGACAAACAAACTGCGCATTCGCATTTGGACGAAATTATTGTTATATTTGCAGGTTAAATGATTATAATTTAGAGTATAACTTAATTTATATACAGTACAAATGAGTATCCAGCAGGATAATATCAAGAAACTGGTTGAGCGCAGGGCCAATGCCGCTATGGGCGGAGGACAGAAACGCATTGACGCTCAGCACCAGAAAGGAAAGCTCACGGCACGTGAGAGAATCGCTCTGCTTCTCGACGAAGGAAGTTTCGAGGAATTCGACATGTTCGTCCAGCATCGCTGCACAAATTTCGGAATGGAAAAGCAGCACTTCGACGGTGACGGCGTAGTAGCGGGACAAGGCACCATTGACGGAAGACTTGTATATGTCTTCGCACAGGACTTTACGGTATCCGGCGGTTCCCTCGGCGAAGCTATGGCACAGAAAATCTGCAAAGTAATGGATATGGCTACACGAAACGGTGTGCCATGCATCGGGCTTAACGATTCCGGCGGAGCAAGAATCCAGGAAGGAATCAATTCCCTGGCAGGTTTCGGTGAAATTTTCGAAAGAAACATCCTCTCATCAGGCGTAGTTCCACAGATTTCAGGAATTTTCGGACCTTGCGCCGGCGGAGCAGTCTACTCACCGGCATTGACCGACTTCACGATCATGGTGAAGAACACTTCCTACATGTTCCTTACGGGTCCGGCAGTCGTGAAGAGCGTCACAGGTGAGACCGTATCGGCAGAAGACCTCGGAGGAGCCAGCGTACATGCCACCAAGAGCGGCGTTGCACATTTCGCTGCGGAAAATGACGAGGACGGCATCAGAATCATAAAGGAACTGCTGAGCTACATTCCGCAGAACAATATGGAAGAAGCTCCTGAAGTCCCTACAAATGACCCTATCAGCAGAACTGACGATGCATTGAACGAGATCATCCCGGACAATCCGAACAAGGCTTACGACATGTACTATGTCATCAAGAGCATTGTGGATGACGGCAAGTTCTTCGAAATCCATCAGGCATACGCG
>OHQO01000964.1_pt1 | contig 11631 bp, 8 predicted proteins | sample 1578051 | NCBI WGS metagenome assembly OHQO01 (sample SAMEA3879592, study PRJEB24766) | human gut metagenome | biome: human-associated habitat; feature: feces | place: USA | collected 1985/1987 | reverse complement strand
GAAGTACACCTTCTGCATCTGCTAATGCTGCTGTAACCGGCTGTGAAACCGGTGTCTCTACAGCCGCCGGCTGCTGAACTGCTGGTGCCGGTGTCGGAGCTGGCTGGGATGATGTACTGGAACTTGTGGATGTATCAGTTTTATTGTCTGTGGATGTTGTTTCCTGTGTAGGAAGTTTCTCTGCGTATTCACATATCGTACAGAATTTTGCCTTTGTATCTGCTGTAATCCCTAAATCTTCACACCAGATTCGACTTAAATTTGCCTTTTGCTCTGCAATCCACTCTGCACTATTTCCAGCAAAATTGCTATCATTATAATACCAGTCTGCATATTCAGCAGGTGTCATTTCTTTAAATGTATGCTCAGATAATGTATCTGGAATATCTGCGGCACATAACGTACAAGCTTGTATATGTTTTCCTTCTCCGTAATTGTAATATCCCCACCGTACAGTTGGATCTGCGTATGGATGCGTACATACTGGTGCTTCCGGGATTGAAATTTTCATTTCTCCCTTTTCATCCCCCTTGATGGTTATCTCAAATGCCGCTCTGCACCATCTATTATTCACTTGACTGTCATTTGTTAATCTAGTTGCACCGTCAATCGAATATCCATCCGGAACACAATGTCCATCTGCCTGAACATATAAACGAATTCTCGCCGTTGCACCTTCTTTGACCTCAATAGGATCACTGGTTTGTCCCGGATCAAATCCCTCAAAAACTTTCTCATCTATATTAGTTGTGTCTTTATAAAAACGTACTGCTAAATGAGAATTGGTATTATCAATTGTAACTTGAACTGTCTTTTTTGAATCTTCATTGTTTACTTGATCATCTTTCCCCGGTGTTCCTCCATTCTCACCGTTTCCTGATTCATTTCCTGTACCTGCCTCTGTTGCGTACACACTGCCCACTGGAATCATACAGAATACCAATGCCAATGCAACACAAACTGCAAATGCTTTCATCATTTTGTGTAACTTTTTCATTCACTTTTCTCCTTTTTTCTGTTGTGATTTACAACTATTTGTAAACATTCTACTACTATCTGTAGTGTTATGCAACCATATGTTTCTTCTTTTTCAATACACTTAACCCGAAAGATTTATTCCCACATATTTATTTTTTTCATAGCGTATATTATAGAAAGGGCACATTATGATCGAAGGATTAGACAAACGATTACAGAATTCACGGATCAACGCAGGTTTATCCCGCGCCCAGATTGCAAGACTTTTAGACGTGTCAGACAGTCTTATCGGATTATACGAAACAGGTGTCAGACAACCATCACTCTCCACATTGATAAAGCTTTCCTCTATATATAAAGTGAGCACTGATTATTTATTGGGTTGTGAGAATACAGGAAATACAAGTCTCTCAACCCAGGGGCTGACAGATCAGCAGATCAGGGCATTAAAATTAACCATCCAGTGTTTCCGTGAAAAACAATAACCCTGTTTTACATAAAAAGACAGCTACTCCTTCCTCTTTTACAAAGGAAAAGTACCTGTCCTTTTTTATACTATAAAATCTTTGTTGTCCACTTCGAGCAGTCCCACACTTCATTGACAATGTCCTGATAAAATTCCGGTTCATGGCAGATCAGAAGGATACTGCCGCGGTATTCCTGCAGAGCGCGTTTTAATTCGTCCTTTGCGTCAACATCCAGATGGTTGGTCGGCTCGTCTAAGAGCAGAACATTGGTCGATTTATTGATCAATTTGCAAAGTCTTACTTTTGCCTGCTCTCCACCGCTCAACACGCGGACAAGGCTTTCGATATGTTTGGTCGTAAGTCCGCATTTTGCAAGGGCAGAACGCACTTCGTACTGGCTGAAAGACGGGAATTCTTCCCAAATCTCATCGATACAGGTGTTCCTGTTCTCGCCTTTGATCTCCTGCTCAAAATAACCGATCTCTAAATTTTCCCCCAGAGTGACTTCCCCTGATAAAGCCGGAACCAGTCCTAAAATACTGCGCAGTAAAGTCGTCTTTCCGATACCGTTTGCACCGGTCAGCACAATTTTACTGCCGCGCTCCATTTCTAAATCCAGTGGCTTTGAAAGCGGTTCATCATAGCCGATAACAAGCTGTTTGGTTGTAAAAATGTACCGCCCCGGTGTTCTTGCTTCTTTAAAATGAAATTCCGGCTTTGGTTTTTCGGAAGCCAGCTCAATCATATCCATTTTATCAAGCTTTTTCTGGCGGGACATCGCCATATTTCTTGTGGCAACACGCGCCTTGTTTCGTGCAACAAAATCCTTTAACTGCGCAATTTCCTTCTGCTGTCTGTTGTAAGCTGCCTCTAACTGGGCCTTTTTCACCTCGTAAACCTCCATAAATTTGTCGTAGTCGCCGACATAGCGGTTTAACTGCTGATTATCCATGTGATAAATGAGGTTGACCACGCTGTTTAAAAACGGAATGTCATGCGAAATCAGAATAAACGCATTTTCATATTCCTGAAGGTAACGCTTGAGCCACGCAATATGCTCTGCATCTAAGTAATTGGTCGGTTCGTCCAACAGTAAAATATCCGGCTTTTCAAGCAGAAGCTTTCCGAGTAAGACTTTTGTACGCTGTCCGCCGCTTAATTCACAGACGTCGCGGTCCAGCCCCAGATCGAGCAGTCCCAACGCTCTTGCAACTTCCTCTACCTTTGCATCAATCATATAAAAATCGTGCATTGTCAGCATATCCTGAATCACACCGAGTTCTTCCATATACTGTTCCATTTGTGCTTCGTCCGCATCGCCCATTTTGGCACAGATTTCATTCATGCGTTCTTCCTGCTGATATAAAAAGTCAAATGCCGAAGCCAGCACCGAGCCGATTGTCATTCCTTTTTCCAGTACGGCATGCTGGTCTAAATAGCCGACACGCACATTTTTTGCCCACTCTATTTTTCCTTCATCAGGCATCAGCGACCCTGTGATAATATTCATAAATGTGGATTTTCCCTCGCCGTTGGCGCCGACTAATCCGATGTGTTCTCCCTTCAAAAGCCGGAAAGACACGTCATTAAAAATTGCCCTGTCACCAAATCCGTGTGTCAGGTGTTCCACGTTTAAAATACTCATACTGAATCCTTTCGTTTTTAATTACATTGTTCAATTTTTCACAATTTGCTCTACTCTGGTGGGAAGTTTCGCAGTTATTTTTTACTTGTACAACATCTTCTTCGTCTTTTTCAGGACATGGAAATATGCCGGGAATAAAAATGCATCCGCAAAGATCCATGCCACCGGGCTTGCAAAGCACGCTGCCACGTAGCCGAAAACAGGCACAAACGCAAATCCGACTAACGTTCTTGCAACAATCTCAAACACACCCGCCAAAATAGCAAATTTGCTGTAGCCCATTCCCTGGATCAGGAAGCGCACGATATTAACAAATGCCAGCGGAATATAAAATGCACTGTTGATCAATAAAAACAGTCCTGCATTGGAAACCACTTCCGGTGCTGCCGTTCCGACAAAGAAGCCTGCCAGTGTCCCACGGAAGAAGATCATAATGACAAATGCCAGCACCGCATACGCACATCCCAAAATGGACGCTGCCTTTAAACCTTCGGAGACACGATCCAGTTTTTTTGCTCCGACATTCTGACCGCCGTAGGTTGCCATGGTGGAACCCAACGCATCAAACGGACAGCAGAAAAACATTCCGATCTTACTTCCGGCTGTCATTGCAGCAACCGCATGAGAGCCAAGGGAGTTGACCGCACTCTGTAAGATAACGCTTCCGATCGCCGTGATGGAATACTGCAGTCCCATCGGAACGCCCATTCCACACAATGTCATCATGTACGTTTTATTTACCTGCATTTCCTCTTTTTCCGGATGCAGTATCTCAAAATGTCTGATACTGTAAATAAGGCATCCCACACCGGAGATCAGCTGTGAGATCACCGTTGCCCATGCTGCACCTTCCACTCCGGTTCCGAGCACTACGATAAAAAACAGATCCAGTCCGATATTAATGACCGCAGCGATCACCAGAAACACAACCGGTGTCCTGCTGTCCCCCATGGAACGGATAATTCCCGAAACCAGATTGTACAGATAGGTGACCGGAATCCCCCAGAAAATGATCACAATGTAACGGTATGCACCGTCAATGATATTTTCCGGCGTGCGCATCAGCTCCAGGATCGGCATACAGAAGATGACCGTCACGATCGTCATTACCACCGCAAAAATCGCAGAGAGGTAAATGGCGTTCATCATAAAGCCACGCATGCCCTTATAGTCTCCTGCGCCGAATTTGTGTGCTAAAGGAATTGCAAATCCGTTGCACACTCCCATACAGAATCCAATGATCAGGAAGTTGACGGAGCCTGTAGAACCTACCGCTGCAAGGTCATCTACTCCAAGAAAACGTCCTACGATCAAAGTATCCATTAAATTGTAAAACTGCTGAAATAAAAATCCAAACAAAAGTGGTACGGAAAATCCAAGAATCAGTTTCATTGGAGATCCGTTTGTCATATCCTTCGTCATATCTTTTTCCCTCGAAAAAATTGTGGTGATATTACATATCACCACAATAAGTATTAAAAACTTCAAAAAATGTATCTGTTTTCATCCCGGAACCCGTCTCAAGTTCCAGATTCTCCCAGAGATTTTCATTGATATTGGAATTCAAAGAAGAAACAAATTCATTGTATTCATCATCAAAAGCTTCTTTTTCTCTTTTGTCTACAATATTGGCTTTGTTTGCCTCCGTCAACTCCTGATTGTATTTGTTCAGACATTTAATGAAATAAAAGCCTCCATCCACTGTGATTTTACCGGAAACTTCATCATTTTCCATCTGAAATGCAATCTGCTCTACCGCATCCGGAAGTTCATCTCTGGAAACATTTACCTGAATGCTGCCAAGCTCATTATAGTTATTGGCGAGTGTTGCAAAATCTTCTCCCTGAGCTAATCTGGATGCAATTTCATTTGCCCGGCTCTCATCCGAAACAAAAATCTGCATGATCTCCATCACCCGTGCCTCATCATCGCTAACCTCCTCATTCACAGCTTTTGTGAGTGAATGGTACACTTTCTGTGCCAGCGCATAATGCTCATAGTACTCTTTGATGTCACTCTCCGAAACACCCATATAGGCAATCTCATCCTCCGTGAGAGATGCAAAGTACTCCTCTGCTGCCTGGGCGGTCTTTCCATTTTCTTCTTCGGAAAGCTCCATTTCTTTTTCTTTTGCAAGCTGGTCTAAGCAGACCACCTGTGCCAGTTCCTGCATTGTGATATTTTTCACATAATTTTCCAGAGAACTGTCTCCAAAATCATGCTGCCAGAGATCAAGTCCATAGGCAGTTCCGTAAATATTCTGGTAATTCACAAGATATACCTTCGCCTCTTTCAGCCCACAGGACACGTTTCCGATTCGAAATACCTGGCGATTGTTCAATGTGTTTGAGACGATCACTTCCTTATTTCCAATCTTACATCCTGTGAGCAGAAAGGAAAAGCAGAGCAGACATATCAGTGCAATTTTTTTTCTAATATTTTTCATGCTTTTCTTTTAAGCTTCCATAGCTTTTAAAATGCTTCTTGCAACAGAGATTCCGTTTGCGGATGCCTGCTGCAGTCCACGGGTTACAGATGCTCCGTCACCGATGGCACGAAGACCTTTTACGCTTGTCTCAAAGTCTCTGTTTACAACAACCTTGTTCGAGTAGAATTTTACTTCAACACCATATAATAAAGTCTCATCACTTGCAATACCCGGTGTTACCTTATCAAGTGCAAGGATCATCTCCTCGATATCCACCATAATACGATGTGGGAATACAAGGGAAAGATCTCCAGGTACTGCATCCTTTAAAGTAGGGATCAGGTTATTTCTGCAGAGACGCTCCTCTGTCGTTCTTCTTCCTCTTCTGAAATCACCGAAGGTCTGTACTAAAATTTTTCCGTCGCAGAGCATGTTGGAAAGCTGTGCAATCTGTTTTCCGTACTCGATTGGTGTTTTAAATGGCTTTGTGAAATTCTTAGATACAAGAATTGCAAAGTTGGTGTTGTTTGTCTTTAAATCTTTGGATTTATAAGCGTGTCCGTTTACAACTGCAAGTCCATTGTCATAGTACTCCGTTGCCACTTCACCGGATGGATTCGTACAGAAGGTACGCACTTTATCATCAAATGTAGGTGTGTGGTAAACTAATTTTGCTTCGTAAAGGTTATCGTTTAAGAACTCCATAACCTCATCACGCACTTCCACACGGACACCGATATCTACCGTACCAACCTGCGTCTCGATTCCATGACCGTTACAGATATGTGAGAACCAGTCTGCTCCCTCACGTCCGACTGCGGAAACGATCTCTTTTGCATAGTAAGTCTCATCTTTGTCTGTCACAAGACCTTTCACCTGATTACCCTCAATAATAATATCTTTGACCATGGTATTGAATTCCATCTCAACACCCTGCTCTAACAGATGCTCCTGCAATCTGGAATAAATCTTGTATCCTTCCTCTGTTCCAAGGTGACGGATCGGACATTCGATGAGTTTTAAGTTTGCTGTGATAGCTTTTCTACGGATCTCGCGGATTTCTTTTTCTTTATCCACACCGTAAACTTTTGTATCTGCTCCGAATTTCAAGTAAATATCATCCGATTCTTTTAATAACGCAACTGTCTCGTCATATCCTAAAATCTCCGGAAGATTTCCACCTACATCCGGAGATAAAGATAATTTTCCATCTGAGAATGCTCCGGCTCCGGCAAATCCGGTCGTGATGGAACATGGCTGACAGCCTACACATACTTTTGTCTTTCTCTTTGGACACTGTCTGTTCTCGATACGGCGTCCTTTTTCAATCATTAAAATCTTCAGGTCTTTGTTGGCATGGATCAGTTCATATGCACAGAAAATACCGGAAGGACCTGCCCCAATAATAATCACATCATAATTTTTCATGTAGTTTTCTCCTTGTTATAAAATGCTTTTTTACAGTTTTTTGCACTGTAAAATGGCTTACTCGTTCTGTTTGCTTTGCAAACTTTTTGAGTATAATAAACTATTTTTCGTTTGTCAATCCTATTTTCAAAAATTGTTGAAGTAATAAATTGTTGAAATAAGTAACCATTCAGCCCCCATTCGTAAGTTTATGAAAGCTGCCTTGGTTTGAATCGTTACAAACCTAAGCTTCCACGATCAGATATCTGCCATCCGGGAGGGCAAAAACTTCGCTTGCCTCCTCCAGATCCCTGAGTGACACTCCCTCGATATCAGCCCCCTGATCTTCGAAATAAGCTTTTACCTCTTTCAGATTCATACAGACGACCGCCATGCAGTCCTCTAAAAATTCCTCTGCCTCTTCCATTGTCTCTGCCACTGGCTCCGGCAGAAGCTGTTCCTGATGTGCCAGAAAATATTCTAAACATGTCTCATCATATTGCATTTTATTTGCTCCTCTCCTCATATGTGTTGTTGATAATTTCTAAATTTTAATTTAGGATCTACGAGAATTTAGAAATCATCCAATCTACTATTTCATGCAGTTTACCATAGATAGGGATCGATTCCAAGCTTTTGCAGCTCCTTATAAATGCGTGCAACCGGAAGTCCGACCACATTATTGTAATCACCTTCAATCCCTTCAATATAAATGGCACATTTTCCCTGGATCCCATAGGCACCGGCTTTATCCATCGGCTCTCCAGTCGCCACATAACGGTCGATCTCAGGTTCCGACAACGGCTTCATGGTAACTTCTGTTTTCTCGTAAAAGGTATGTGCGCCCGCTCGTCCGTTTTTATCCAGAAACACAAACGTAACGCCTGTATACACGGCATGTTTTCTTCCCGACAGAAGTGTGAGCATCCGCTTTGCATCGGCTTCATCTTTCGGCTTTCCAAGGATGGTATCATCACATGCAACGACGGTGTCTGCCCCGATCACTAAGATATCCTGCGGTGTCATCAGTTCCCCATGTCCGCTCTCATATGTTTTTACCATTGCTGCGACCTCTGTCGCTTTCTGCTCGGAAAGCTCCATCACAACCTCCTCCGGCGCGCTTTTCGAGATAACTTCCTCCCCTTTCGCCGGGCAGATTTCAAATTCCAGTCCGATCTGTTCTAACAATTCTTTTCTTCTCGGCGATGCCGAGGCAAGTATGATCTGTCCCATAAATTTCCTCACTTAACCGTTTACTTTATCTTGACAAGACACCGTTTTTTGAAAAATGAAATGCCATAGCATAGAATCTGATCATAATCATCTTCATACTCCTTTGCATACAGACGTTCATCTATCTGTTGCAACGCAGTATTACATGTACTTTCCAGTTTTTCCTGATTTTTCGTGTATTTTGCTTCAAAAATCGCAACACGTCCATTAACCGGATCATATACGACCACATCACTACGCCCTTCGCCATGCTCCTTATTCGAATCCACCATATATCCGGCACCTGTAAAGATTCCTGCAAGAAACGCATGATAAAAATCCTCTTTATAATCGTGATAACTGATTGTGCGTCGTAAAAGAATATTCATTTCTTTTGTCAGATTCACACTGTCACCATTCCACACTGCATCAAACAATAAAGTCCGATTCCATTTTCTGGTACTGTCATCAAACCACTGTATAACCGTCGTTTCAAATATATCCCTGATTTCTTCATTCGGTATCATAAGTGCAATCGCACCGTCAGGCAGCACCTCATCCGTTTGTTCATTCCGCGCTTTTGTGAGGTATCCTGTCAGATACAGCATACTCCACAGGTTATCCTCCGAAGAATGTAAATAATCGTAAGTCAGATTTTCATCCACACGCTGAACAATTGTTTCTCCAGCCATTAAATTTTCCAGCTTCTTCGTGATGCTGCTTCCTGAATGATCGATAAAAGAACGAATAATTGCATTATCGCTGGTATTTTTCCAATAACTGACCGGCTTAGCCTGTGGATTGTGCTGCAGCTCCAGCAGATAATTCATCACATCCCACGGACAATAAACATCAAAGTCACCAAAGTGATATCCGTCATACCATTTTCGGATATTTTCCGCCTGATCTTCTGTCTCTGCATCTGCTAAAATCTGATCCACCTCGCTCTGGACAAAGCCAAAGTATTCATTCAGGCGTGAATCTGTGATAGTGTCAGACACAAAATTATTGGTTCCTGTAAAAATACTTTCTTTAGCAATTTTCAGACATCCTGTGACAACAGCAAAACAAAGTGCCTGATTATCTTTCAAAGCCTGCAATAGTCCTTTCATGACATCTAACATCTCGTTGTAGTAACCATGCGCATTTGCCTTTGCAACCGGAACATCATACTCATCTATCAAAAGTACTACTGCCTTACCATAATGCTGCTGCATCATAGTCGTCAAAAGAACAAGACTGCTTTTCACTTCTTTTTCCGAACCACATCCATGCGCAATATTTGTAAACGTTTTCTTTTGAAACTCCGTTACATGACTGTCTTCAAGCAGATAAAGATGTTTGTTATACAGATCGGCAAACACCATTGTCAGCATATCGTATGCACTTGTAAAGTTCAGACCATCCACCTGCCGGAATGATACGGAAACCGTCGGACATTGATTCATCCACTTGCTGCATAATTCACTCTGGCGTGCAATCTCAAGACCTTCAAATAGTTTCCGACTGTTTTTTCGAATATCAAAAAAGCTTTCTAGCATACTCATTCCGAGTGTTTTTCCAAATCGACGTGGTCGGGTGATCAACGTCACTTCTGCTTCTGTTTTGAGAAGTTCCTCGATCAGACCAGTTTTATCAACATAATAAAATCCATTATTGCGTATTTTTTCAAAATTAGAAATACCAACCGGGATGTTTAAGGCTTTCATTTTTGCGACTCCTTCCTCCGTTCTCATGATTTCTATGATACCATGAATCACTTATGCACACAAGAAAATATCGTCTGATTGCTCTATACGATCGCTCTATACGAAAATCACCGGAATCATTAAGACTCCAGTGATCTTCGTGCATACATTTATTCAATTGAAATCAGCTTTTCTAACCGGAACGAGTAGATCAGAATCTCCTTCACCTTCATTTTTCGTGCGGCAAAAACCCGCTCCAACGCATCCGCATAAAGCTTTAACTGTGTTGCATAACGGTCAATCAGCTCCTGCGCAGTATCCACACGATCTGTCTTGTAATCCAGGACTGTGATTCCGTCATCCTCAATCCAGAAAACATCAATGATTCCCTGAATTAAAGTTAAATCTTCCTCATGCATATGATTTTCCCGCGACACATTTTCTAACACAATTTCCTGTTGTGCATTTTCAGTCTGCACCTCATTTTCTATCATCTGCGCACCTGCTCCGAAACCATAGTTTTCCAGCTCTTCTTCCGTAAATCCCATGACAAATGGTTTCTCACGGTAAAGTGCTCCCCCGCGCTGTGCGAGAGCCATCCGCCTTCCTGTTTCCGAGGAAACAAAATCTGCCACAATCTGCTCTTTCACGAGTGCACGCATATCCGCAGTGATTTTCTCCTCTTTTTCCATAGCTTCCATCTGTTCATATACACTTTTTTCTGAGGCAAAATCGTAGCACTCCATGACGCGGTGCACTGCGGTTCCTCTTAGTGCACCACGGTTTGGTGTTTCCTGTTCCACACTCTCCTCTCTCTGGATAAAAAGAGGAATCGTTGGCGTCACAGGTTCTTCCAAAAATGCCGGGATGGTCTCCTCCTGCTCTGCCTCAAATTTTTCACGCATTGCACGATGCTTTAATTCAGATACGGAATATTTGTTTTTCCTCAAAACGTCAACCTGATATGGATAACGCTGCGAAAACCGCTGCTTCAACTGCCCGACCAGCTGTGGGTCCGCCGCTTCGATCTCCCCGATCCGCTCTGTCAGATCTTCATTTTGCTCTAACTGGTTTTCCACTTCGTCTAAGACAAGCTCTGCCGCTTCCACGATCCGGACCGGGTATTTGTCCCCATAGGAAAGCACTGCCGGAAGTATCCAGTCCAGATAACCGGAAGCCCCTTCTCTTGTAAGGTAGGAAAGCGGTCTGTCTGCTGCTTTCGAAAGATTCGCCTGCTGCCTGAAAAATTCCAGTTTTTCCGGGGCATCCTTTAATGTCCCGGTGAGAATGAGCTTTTCTTTTGCACGGGTTAAGGCAACGTATAGCACACGAAGTTCCTCTCCGAGATTTTCCAGATCGATCTGCTTTGCAATCGCCTTCTTTGCGATAGTCGGTGATTTGATACGCTTTTTTCCGTCCATGTAGTCAAGACCAATACCAAGTTCCGGGTGAAGCACCATTTTGCTCCGTGTGTCCTGTTTATTGAAATTTTTGCCCATACCGCTCACGATCACAATTGGGAACTCAAGACCTTTGCTCTTATGGATACTCATAATTCGGACAACATCCTCGTTTTCCCCGACCATGTCTGCCTCACCGAAATCCACATCATATTTCTGCAGTTCATCAATGTAACGCACAAAGTGAAACAGTCCCTTGTAACTCGTTTTCTCGTAGGCTGCGGCTTTTTCCAAAAGCATGTTTAAATTCGCCGTTCTTCTGTTTCCTGCCGGCATTGCCGCCACATAATGACCGTATCCGGTCTCGCGCAGGATGATCTCGATCAGCTCATGGATCGGAGTGTCC
>OHQO01000947.1_pt1 | contig 11759 bp, 9 predicted proteins | sample 1578051 | NCBI WGS metagenome assembly OHQO01 (sample SAMEA3879592, study PRJEB24766) | human gut metagenome | biome: human-associated habitat; feature: feces | place: USA | collected 1985/1987 | reverse complement strand
TCTCAATTTTGATAACTTTCCCCTGTCCACGGGTCACGGCGCTGATTGCCGATACGATGGCGGCTGTCTCCTGTCCGGAAAGACTGCCGATTGCGGTGGTTTGCGTTGGAGTGGCCGTTTGTACCCGAACGGCTGCCGCTACTGGTTTCTTCGCTATGATCTCTTCCGGTGCGTATTTATTCACCAAGACGATAAGTCCTTTTCCCAGATTGATAACGATCAAAAGGATAGCAAATACGGTGGTCATTCCAACTACCATTAACAAAAGTCCTGTCTCTATATTCTCCATATTCTATATTTGTGGCTAGCTTAAAAGGTTTCTACAAAGGATTGAGCAACTTTCAGCCAAATTAAAAACAATCGCAAAATTATAAAATACTGGAAAACGATCTGTTACATTTTAATTAAAAAAATGAAAATAAATAAGCGAAACGGCCTTTTCGGTGAATGATTGTCAGCTTGAAAAAACATGTACGTGTTTTCCGAAAAACATGTACGACTTTTTCCAAAAACACGTACGTGTTTTTTCCGGCGCTTGTACGGCTGAAAATTCAAATATATTACCGTAACTTTGCGGTGGAATTCTAATAATGTAGAACTATAATAATTAAGGAATAAGACCATGGGAAATTTCTTTACATCTTTATTCTCTTCTTCCAAACCGGCCGAGGCGACGGAGGATAAGGCGAAGAACGAGCAGAAGAACTTTGATATCTTGAAATACGACGGCGTACGTGCCCAGAAGATGGGAAAACTTGTTTATGCGATCAAATGCTTTACGGAGGCACTGAATATACAGGAGGATTTTGAGACGATGAGCTATCTCGTTTCCGCTTATACGATGGCGAACGATCTAGGGAAAGCCGAGGACGTGTTGAACCGGATGGTTGAGATGGAGCCGGATCATATCGCTACCCGCTTGACTCGCGTTAACTTATTGTTTATGTTGGATAAGGATGCGGAGGTCATAACCGATTGTTTGCACGTGATCGAGCTAGAGCCTTCTAATCATGTCGCTTATTTCATGATGGCAAAAGCGAAGAAAGCGACGAATGACGTATTTGGCGCTATCGCCGACCTGACGAGATCGATCTCCTTGAAGGAGGATTTCGCCGATGCTTATTTATTGCGTGCGGAGATTCTTTTAGGACTGGGACAAGCTAAAGAGGCGCTGCCCGATGTGGAGAAAGCGATCGAGATCGTGCCGGAGGAGGAAAGTTCTTATTTATTGAGAGGACGTATTCATATGGCTTTAGGGGATATCGAGGCCGCGAATTCTGATTTCCAGCAGGTCCTAGATCTAAATCCGTTTAATGAGGACGCTTGTATCTTATCTGGTCAGTTACTGATCGAGCAAAAGAAATATGACGAGGCGATCGCTTTCTTCGACGAGGCGATCGAGACGAATCCGTCTTTTGCCAAGGCTTATAGTGAGCGTGGGCGAGCCAAGAATCTGAAAGGTGATAAGACCGGTGCGTTCGAGGACTTGAAGAAATCTTTGGAACTGAATCCAGAAAGCGAGGAGGCCCAGAAGATGAACGGACAGCATTCGAATTTCGATAATATGTATAAAGGGGGAATCTTTTGATTCCCCCTTTATATAAATAGGTATTAGCAATTCGCTATTTCTTCCGGAGAAAGCCCGGTGCAGTTTGCGATTATCTCTATGGAAAGCCCTTGCTTTTTCAAGTTGGCGGCAATTTGACGTTTCTCTAGGTTCTGTCCTTCTGCAATGCCTTCCTCTCGTCCCTTGGCTATGCTTTCTGCTCTCCCTTCTGCTATGCCTTCAGCTCTCCCTTCCGCATGTCCTTCTATCCATCCGGTCTCGATGACGCTCTTTTGATATCGAAGGGCTTCCATGTGGGCGTAGTATTGGCTTTTCTCGGAAGGGCTGAGCCTGTCGATCCGTAGCTTCTCGCGTGCCTCCGGTAATCCCTTGGCAGTGGCATGCTCATCTATTTCTCCTGTTTTCAAGAAATAGATCCATTGGTCGAGAGGCGTTTTCGCCAGTTCGTCAAACTCGTTGACACGTAATACGTAATATTCCGGAAAAATATCGTTGGCTTCTTGTTTGACGAATTGTTCCCGTTGGCGGGTGGATAGTTTCAATATATCGTCAAAATGAATACCTTTGAATTGGGTCTTCCCGTGATATACGTAATCTTTTCCCTGCCCAAGATCGAAATAGATAATGTTTACGGAGTAGATTTTCTTGATAGTACCGTATTTCTCTCCCTCATGAATATACTCGGTGACTGCCTTGGATGTGCCATATAGCATACGGTGAAAATAATCTAGCTCCCGGTTGTTTTGTACCTCGATGATTACCAGCTCGCCTTTACTGTTTTCTGCCAATACGTCTACGCGGTTGAACTTGTCCTCGCTATCCTCTTTGTTACCTTCGCTTTCTAGGATGCGGACAATAATCACGTTTTCCCCGAGAAGGGTGGATAAAAGACCTTCGAGGACTACAAAATTGGACTTTTGGCGAAGTAAACGTTTGATCGCCCAATCGAAACGTACTAACGATGATTTATTTTTCATAGTTATCTTGTTTATTTGTTTATACTTCCACAAAGATAATGAATTAAACGATTATCTTTGTTCCTATTCATAAAAAAGCAACCATGACCTATAATGTTTCTCTGGCAGCATGGGTATCTCTATCGAAATGATAGGATTCTCTATCGTTTATTTCAACAAACCTTAAATTGCTAGTTTTACCCCTTAAAGTTGAAAGTTCCGCCTATTCCATTCATTAATGTATCCATTTAATTTTGTCAGTGTAAAAAGCCTAACTTACAAATTTCCGGTATCTAGTACAGATAGGACTAATACCTTTCCTTCCATTCCAAATACTTGTCAGATTGCATATTCTATCCAATTTTATTATTTTGGTAGACATTATTTTCAGATCAGCTCAATTTGCCATTCAATAATGGAGAGGATTGATCTTTCCTTATTTAGCCTATTTTCCTACGTAACTCACCGCCCTTAGTCCTATCTGAACTCAATCCATCTTAATGTCTTTTATCAAGAATAAGGAAGTTGAACGAATAAATATAAGAATATGGAAATAAAGACGATAATCTCAAGTATCTGCTTGTTACTGCTGGCGGTCTCGTGCTCAATGGATGATGATGCGCTGAGGGATATAGAGAAAGGACATTCGGGGAGTGCTGTGATAGAGGAGGGAGAGGTTGCCCTTTCTATGAAAGTTTCTCTTTTTTCTTTGGAGACAAAATCCTTGTCTGGCGTAGGGACATTGCCTGCTTCCATGGACGAGGCAAAGATTAATAATTGTACATTGATTTTTTTTGAGGGTGGGCAAGTCAATTCGATAATGGAAGGGCTGTTTGTAAATAGCGAGAATTATATCGTTAAAAAGAAAAACGGCACGGAAGATGACTGGGCAAAAGTAATCGTGAAAGTGAAAAAGCCTAGCCCTTACTCCGTAATGGTAATCGCTAATAGCTCTAAATCGTTTGCGGGTTGTCAATCGGAAAGTGATATAAACGATATAATACAGGATAATAAGGATGCTTTAGTTAAAGTAGGGAAAATGAATATCAATTTTGATTCCAACTTTGCCGGTTATGCGACAATTAGGGAAGCATTGGAAAAACCTTTAGAAGTTGGTCCAGTCCCTCTTTCTCAGCTAACCGCTCGTATAGAACTTGCGGAATTTAATGTTTCTGGTTTTCAAGGAGCATCTGTTCAAGAGAAGATTACTGTTACAGGAGTGGATCTGTTGAACTTGAATCCTGAGAGTTATACGACAAATGAGCAAACTCATAAAAATGCGACTTATTTGCAGGAGAATAAGACGTGTAATGTGGAGGTATATGATGGAGTATCGGAGCTTCCGTCAACTTATTCTTTTGTAGAGAATAAAAATGTATTGTCTTTTTACTCGTTCCGGAATCTGGCGGCGGCAGAAAGTGATCAAGTGAAAATACAAGTCCGGTTTAAGGTCGGAAATAGCGAGGAAAGAACGACAAGGCAGTTTGTGATCAATAAGGAGGGGAATATTTTGCATGGTGTAAAATCCGGATATGTTTATCGCTTGGTTGTCAATATGACTATTATTGGAGATAAGGTCGAGACAGAACTACTTTGCTATACAAGAGATTGGTTGAATAATACCATATCCATTCCTATGGAAGATAATTAAGGTGTAAACGGGTAAAATAAAAATACAAGATTATGAAAATAAGGAATATATTATCAGTGCTGTTTGTCGGACTGCTTTTCACGAGCTGTAACTCGGAAGAAGAAGTTCAGCGAGGAAATGAGGACGGGCGGGATATCTCATTCTCTATGACTCTTACTTTGGGAGAAGTGACAGCGATGACGAAAGCTGGAGGGGATATCGCTGAAGGGTATACATATTCGACGGAGGATGAGGTAAAAGTGAATAATGTTGTGGTCGCTATATTCAATGAGGCGAATGGAACTGTGGGTGAGTGCTTGGAGTACAAGTCTGTAGCGTTTGACGGGGGAATTTCCAATTCTACCGTAACGATTGATGGAAAAACATTGATTGCTTATAAAATTGATAATATACAAGCAAAGACAGGTAAGGTTCGTATCGTAGCGATTGCGAATTCAACGCATTATAACGAGTTGGCCGCATTGAAAACGACTACTTATGAGAACTTGAAAGGTTTGTCGGAAACAGTTTCTGGTGGGACTTTTGATGCTTCAAATTTAGTAAAGGTTGGAGAGTTGCCTTCGTATGAGCTGAATACGACTGTGACAAGTATACGTGTTCCGATGACGCAATTAGCGGCACGCATCGATATGAAGTTTACGGTAGATGAAGAGCCGGAGACTATTTCTGGGACAAGTAATACAAAAGTAACCAACCAATGGTTCTATTCCGTAACTAAACTTACGGTCAATAATATTAATCAGAAATCAGATTTGCTTTTGCTTGATCGAAATAACCGATATGATAATGCTCTCTCTACAGGTAAAGTGGTTACCTTGCAAAACGGGGTTGCACTACCTTTCTATACCTATGAGAAGTTGAATACGACAACAAGCCCATTGTCTATATATGTGACGGGTGATTTACAAAAGATACAAGTTACGACAACTTTTAATGAGGATATGACCATTCAAAACGTAACAAAAGGGGATATAATCGAGGAAGAAAAAGACCGTTCATATAAATATGAGGATTTTAATCCGACAAAAGAGCTTGAAGGATGTACGACAAATGGTATCATACATGGTAATAGATATGAGCTTACAGGTAAAATATCCATGAAGACGCAACGAATCAACTTTACGGTATCTACAACACCGTGGGAAGGCGTGGAAAAGTTTGTCGTGGATGTGGTTATTGCAGATTTGAAGTATTTGTTCGTGAGGGAGACTAAAGTGGTGATGGCGAATATCAGTGAGTATAAGATTGAGTTTGCTTCTAGCTCGAATATTACGATTGATCAACCATCTTATGCGACTTATGAAAAGTATGAGTTAAAAGGAAATGTTATTACTAAAGGTACAGGATACTATGATAATAGAGATAAGCAGTATCCGTCTATAATAGGAGATTTAGGAAAGAGTGGATATATCAAAATTACGAGTAAATTACCAGAGAATTATTTCCCAAAGCAATTTGTTTTTGGAGTTCATAATGCAGAGGGTTTGAAAGTATTAGGAATTGCAGTGGATCAGTATCCGCCTCAATATCTGACAGGACAAAAATCAGAAGGTGGTAATCATGATTCAAGTGCAGACTATTCTAAAAATCCTAATTTATTTACAATTACAACTATTGCTGCAGGAGATTGGATTATTGGTGATCCTTCTCATATCGTAAATGGAAAAGTGGAGACAAAGAATGATGAACTTTCTAATAATATGATCTCTCCTCGTTTTATTGCGGCATCAAGGTATGCGGCAGTTTCGGCAGGTACGTATACATGGCAAATGGCACATGATAGATGTCTTACATATTGGGAGACTTTAGATCCGAAGAAGACAGGGAAGAGCGCGACTTATCCTCCCGGCAAATGGAGAATGCCGACATTAGCAGAACTTAAATTTATGGATGTAATACAAGAAGCTTCTCCTGCAATCGATTATTTGTTTAATCAAAGTAGTCAATATTGGGGAGCAAGAAAGCCTTGGTATTATGATTTTGGGAAAAATACATCTAATAGCGCTAGTAATGCAAATACAGTACTTAGCGGTAATGGTGGAGCTCGCTGTGTTTATGATATATACTAATTTAATATAACTCTAATTATGATAAAAAGATTATATACTCTATTTTCTGTATTGCTGTTGCTCGCTTCATGTGCGACAGAGGAAATAGAACAAATAGAAATTCAGCCGACAGATGGATCAATGGTTTCTCTTTCATTCTCTGTAGATGCTCCGAATGCTCTTGAGATTACGAAAGCGACCGGGGATGTGGAGAAAGGCGTTGAGTCCTTATATCTATATACGTTTAAGGAGAACGGAGAGTTTATATCTCCAGTCGTAAAGGCAGAGGTTTCTGGCAATGGATATACGGCTACTATCTCAAAAGAAACCCGTACCATCCATTTTGTCGCCAATGACGGAACGTTAACCCCTTCCCAAGAAAGCGGAATGGCCTCGTTAGCGACAGATAAGCAAATCTTTTGGGGAAAGAGAACTTTTAGTGAAATTCCTGCGAAAAATATAAGCAATAATCTAGAAGATGCTGGTAACAACAATGTTGAACTACTACGAAACTGGGCCAAAATAACGCTGAATCTCTCATCGGAGGCAGCTGTGAAATTGAAAAATGTTTCTTATCTCATTTATAATGAATCACAGTTGGCATCTATCGGTTATAAAGATGCGGGAAAGTTGAATATTCCAAATCAAGATTTTTATGCGCCCCAGAATGAGCCAGATGCTAGTAAATATGCGAAGTCGGGTGAATCTGTGTATACTTTTGAACATTACAACCAAGATAAGAAAGCGACTTTTGTTATTATTAAGGCGCAATTTGCTGGTAACGATACCTATACATATTATAAGATTGACCTTGCCGTAAAGGATGAGAATGATAAGGTAACTCGTGTTTATGATGTCGTTCGTAATTATGCCTTTAATATAACGGTCAAGAGCGTTTCCAGAAAAGGAGCTACGTGGGCTGAGGTTATAGATGAAAATGCGATAGCGGATAATAATATCACGGCCTCGGCTATTATGGAAAAGTATCCGAATATAACTTATGATGGCGAGGCCTTGAATGTTACAAAGACGACATTCGTTTTTACGGGGGCTTCTAACACATTGTCGATGACTGCGACATATGCGGGAGCAGGGCAGTTGAGTGTGGTTCCGGGTGAGGGAATGTCGGATGTCGTAAATGGTAACTTAAGTTATCCTTCTTGGATACCTTCTGGCAATCAGACGATAACGATTGCAGCCAATATAAAGCCGGCTCCTGACTCCGGTGAGAAAATAGCGTATTTCTACGTGGTAGGAGGTAATTTGCAGCGTAAGATTAAATTGGTCTTACGTCCCCCTTATGACTTTATAAATCCGAGATTTGAAGACGTGAAGGAGGGGACGGGTACAAATGAAATTGCCGCGGGTCAGAAGCAAGATGCTTATCTGAAATTCTCGATACCGGAAGATATTGATGAATCCTTATTCCCCATTGAATATAAGATATATACTAAAAAACTGTATGCGGTAGAACCCGGTGTTCGTTTGGAAACGACCGGAGCGAGCGATTGGTACTACGTCTATACGGATCAGATATTTAGTCCTGAAGAGAAGGTTATTCAATTTAAAACGAATATAGCAAATGATGGTGAAGATGATGTTATTTTAAAGGCTGATTTATTCAATCCTGTTTCTGATTTGAGTTATACTAGACCTGAAAAAGTTAAAGAGACGAAAACTTTCTATTTGCAATGTCGAAGAAATGGAAGCAATGTGGGAAGTAATGTAACGATCACTTATTCCATATCAAGTGGTGGAGGAGCAGCAATTAGAACTAATAGTAGCTCTAGAATAATATTGGATAAAGTATCCGTGTATGCAGATGATGAAATAACGTTTACACACACATATAGGGGAAGTACGTATACTGCGGAAATGTCTGTATCTGATTTGGCGAAAAGTAGTACCAGTAATTATGTGTTTGTGAATATGAGATAATAATAATGGGTTCCCATCCATCATGTGAATGACGGATGCGGGGAGCGTGCGGCATACAATGGATTGAATTTGTTTTACACGTAGACTGCACCTCCTCCCCGGCCCTTTACTTCATATAGCTTTCGTGCTTTATCGATGCCATTCATTCCGTAAGGAGATGGGTGGCATCGCTTTCTTCATTTGCCGATGACGTTAACTTACTTGCCCCATGCAGTTAACTTGCTTTGGTCTGATATCAAAGGTTCTTGTGTAAAAAATTGCGCAACCATTTGTTTATTAAAAAAAAGGCTCTATCTTTGCAACCCGAATAAGTATGCGAATAATAATAAATAATATAAAAAGATGAAAAGAACATTCCAACCTTCCAACAGAAAAAGAAAGAACAAGCATGGCTTCCGTTCTAGAATGGCTACCGCTAATGGCCGTAGAGTATTAGCTTCTCGTCGTGCTAAAGGAAGAGCTAAATTAACAGTTTCTGACGAATACAACGGATAATTCTTTCCGTTTGAAGATTTTTCATAAAGAAAGTAGAGGTTTTTTCCTAAAAAGCCTTTACTTTCTTTGTTTTTGTAGTATTGCTCTGGTGGATATTGGTCTATATGCCGTTTTTTTTCTACTTTTGAACCGCCTACAAATACATACGTGAAATGAGTAACTTTTTTGTAAAACTGATAAAGAATCCGTTTGTCATCAATCTCTTGTTGGTGATAGTCGTGTCGTGCGGCGTTGTTTATGGCGTACTGGCGTGGCTGGATTCTTATACCCGCCATAATCAAGCGGTGGTCGTTCCGGACGTGAAAGGAATGAAGCTAGAGGACGCCGCCGAGTTTTTCGGGAATAATAAGCTACGCTATAACGTGATCGATTCCGTATTCTCGAAAGATGTGGCTCCGGGCTCCATCGTGGAGTTGGTTCCCGGTGTCGGATCGAAGGTGAAAGAGGGGCGGATTGTCTTTGTTACGATTAACGCGTTGACCTCCCAGATGGCCGTGATACCGGAGGTGGAAGACTTATCTTTCCGTCAGGCGTATGCCTTGCTGCGGGCCCGTGGCTTCTCGTCGGTCGAGATAGAGTATGTGCCGGGCGATTATAAAGATTTGGCGATGGGGGTGGAGTTAAACGGGCGTACCTTGCTCAAAGGGGAACATGTACCGTTGACCGCTCATCTGGTATTGAAAGTAAGCAGTGGCGATCCGAATATGCTTCCCGACTCATTGGCTTTGGATAGTATTCCGGTAGAACCATTGGATAGTGATATAGAAAACTGGTTTTAAGGGAATGGACGAGTTTTTGGACGATATGGATGATGAACAGGTAGACGACCTGTTGATGCCGGAAGAAGACGAAACATCGTCGAGCCAGATGTATGAGCATTTCCGCTTCGTAGCGGACAAGGGGCAATCCCTGCTCCGGGTGGATAAGTTCTTGGTAGACCGTATGATGGGCGCTACCCGTAACCGCATCCAATTGGCGGCTGAGGCGGGTTGTATCTTGGTGAACGATAAGCCGGTGAAAAGTAATTACCGGGTGAAACCTTTGGATGTGGTTTCTATCGTGATGGATCGCCCACGCCGGGAACTGGAGATTATCCCCGAAGATATCCCTTTGAATATAGTATATGAGGACGATGATTTGCTGGTGGTGAATAAGCCGGCAGGCTTGGTCGTACATCCCGGTCACGGTAATTATACCGGTACGTTGGTGAATGCCTTGGCTTATTATTTGAAGGATGATCCCTATTATGATCCTTCCGATCCTCGTTTAGGCTTGGTACACCGTATCGATAAGGATACGTCGGGCTTATTGGTGGTGGCTAAACGCCCGGAGGCCAAGAGTAACCTAAGCCTGCAGTTCTTCAACAAGACAACCAAACGTAAATACCGTGCCTTGGTATGGGGCATCGTTCAAGAGGATGAGGGGCGTATCGAGGGAAATATCGGCCGTGACCCTCGTGACCGTATGCAAATGACCGTCTTCCCGGAAGGCGATCAAGGCAAGACTGCCGTCACCCATTACACCGTATTGGAACGCTTGGGCTACGTGAGTTTGGTGGAGTGCCGTCTGGAGACAGGCCGTACCCATCAGATCCGTGTCCACATGAACCATATCGGCCATCCGCTTTTCAATGATGAGAGATATGGCGGGTCGGAAATCCGTAAGGGGACCATCTATGCGAAGTACAAGCAGTTCATCCGGAATTGTTTCGAATTGTGTCCGCGTCAGGCGCTTCATGCCAAGACTCTTGGGTTCGTGCATCCTCGCACCAGGGAGTTCATAAGGTTCGATTCTCCGCTTCCTGCTGATATGCAGGCACTTATAAACAAGTGGCGTGATTATGCGGGGAATATGCCTTCGGAGGAGGAATAGGCTTATGCTAATCCCAGTAGTCTGATTTTCAATGCATTGTCGGACAATTTTTCGATGGCTTCCGCTTCGGTGCCGCATTCCGCGATGATTTCATCGAATCTGGTCCATCGGTATGCCGACAGCAATGATTCTTCGACCCAGTAGGAGAACATTGTCTCTATTCCTTTGACTTTCAGGTAGTTTTCTTCCTTCTTTGCTTTCATGTACAGTTCCAGTCCGTCCGCGGTGTCGTGCCACAGGTCGACAAAGGCGTGGTCGTAGCCGAAGCATTCCATCTCGTGGTGCATGAAGTCGAATGCGTCGCTTCTGATTATCCTGATTTTGTCGCGTTCCGGGAATTGCGGCAGGATATGTCTGCTGAAAAGGTCAATGACTTCTTCGTCCCGTTCCACGATGTCGACGGATTCCACGTCCTGTTTCGATGATGCCATGAACGCGAAGTAGCCGAGTCCAAGGCCGAAGGTCACGACTTTTCCTTCGGCAATGCCGATGGCGCCTCGCATCGTTTCGATTTCGCTGGGCTTGACTGCCATCCATTCCCTTCCGTCCTGTTCCACGGCAGGGTAGCGGAACCTTTCCCTGAAATAGCCTGCCTGCGGGATTTCGCGGAGGTCCGGTTCCATGCGTATGTCATTGCAGATGAATGCTTCGTATGGTTTATATGTATAGTGTGTGAATCGCCAATGTCTTGTCGCCGCGTCCGGAAACCTGATGGTCTTCAGATATGGATTGTCAATGTAATCGGCGATGTCCAGCCTGTGCACTGCTTCCGTGAGATAGTCCGGGATGATTCGGTCGTCCTCCGGCACTCCTGCGAATCCGGCCATGAAGGCTGCATACAATGTTTCTTCCGGCAGTTCTCCGTCCGGGTCCGCATCGTCTATCAATGAGGCGGTTATCGCCGTAGGTGTTTCGTCTATATATTCCGCTATTGTCCATGCCGCCGCGTTGTTGGCGTCACGAACTGCGCCTAGTTTCTCTCTCCAGTTCGCCATTCCTATTCGTTTTGTCGGCAAATATCTGCAAATTATTCGAAATATCGGCCGGAATTTTAGGAATTGAAAAAAATGTATTAGCTTTGTAGTCCTTTCGGACACAGAATGCGGCAGCTTCCAACTAGGCCAATTTCAGCGATGGGCTTCATGTTATGAGCCTTCCGGAGGGAATTGCGAGCGTGTTGTAATTGGTAGCCAAGCCAGACTTAGGATCTGGTGCCTAGTGCGTATGGGTTC
>OHQO01000945.1_pt1 | contig 11771 bp, 8 predicted proteins | sample 1578051 | NCBI WGS metagenome assembly OHQO01 (sample SAMEA3879592, study PRJEB24766) | human gut metagenome | biome: human-associated habitat; feature: feces | place: USA | collected 1985/1987 | reverse complement strand
GAAAAGGTGGTGAGTTGGATGGCAAAAGGTAAATATGAAGAGTGGCTAGAGCCGGAAGGTTTGCTAAGGATAGAGGGATGGGCAAGAGACGGTTTGACGGAGGAGCAGATTGCTCATAATATGGGTATATCTGCAAAGATAAAAATGTTAATTAAAAAAATACTTAAATATATTTCCCGTATGTTTTCAAAAACACCGAAAAGAAAGTTTTACTACGGTATGTTTTATAAGCACTGCAAAGTAAAAAGCAATGTGATTTTGGTCGAATCTTTTCACGGTTCAAATATTTCCGATTCATCGCTTGCTTTGGTGCGCCAAATTTTAAAGTCATATCCGGGAAAATATAAAATATATTACGGTACTGAAAATAAAAAAGCCCATACAGAATTTATTAACGAAATAGGGCTTGATGTTAAACTTATTGATGTAACAACTTTCAGATACACCAAAATTCTTGCCACTGCAAAATATCTTATTAACAACAGTTCTTTTCCGGTTTACTTTGTGAAAAAGCCGGAGCAGGTTTATCTTCAAACCTGGCACGGTACTCCGCTTAAAACACTCGGCAAAAAAATGCGTCTCGGTATTGAATCAATGTATAATGTTCAGCATAATTTTCTTCAGGCTGATTATATTACATTTCCTAATGATTTTACCAAGGATGTTATGATGGAGGATTATAACCTTAATGACCTTTATACAGGCAAGGTTGTTATGGCAGGTTATCCGAGAAATGAAATATTCTTCAAAAAAGAAGAGGGCGAAGCGCTTAAAAAGAAGCTTGGTTTAGAGGGCAAAACGGTTTATGCGTATATGCCTACCTGGAGAGGTACAAGCAACCACGATATTAACACTGCTGCATATGAAAGCAAGGTTAAAGAAATATTTAAGCTTATTGATAAAAAGCTTGGTGACGAGCAGGTATTTTTCGTAAACTTCCACCCGATATTAAAAGATTCAATTTCTCTTAGTAAATATAAGCATATTAAGCCATTTCCGAAGGGAATTGATAATTACAGCTTTTTAAACTGTGCAGACGCACTTGTTACCGATTATTCATCTGTATTTTTTGATTATTCACTTACTAAAAAGCCTATTATTCTTTTTATGTATGATTATGATGAATATATGCATGACCGCGGAATGTATATGGATGTTGCAACTCTTCCTTTCCGTAAAATTTATGATGAAAAAGAGCTTGCAAAGGTTCTCGGTGATGAAAGCTTTATGAATGATTCTTATGAAGACACCGAATATTTTAAAACTTTCTTTAAATATGACAGTCCGGATATAAGCGAAAAGTTACTTAATTTAATGTTTACGGGTGAGCAGGGCGACCTTGCAATTCAGGATTACTCTGCTAATAAAGAAAAGCGTTATAAAGTAATTCACCCGCAAATAGTTAAGGAATACGCACATCTTAACTCTATTTCAAAAATCGCAAAAGATGATAATATAGTTTGCCTTGAAAAGAAATGGTTTAAAGGTGAAGTTGGACCTGCACTTTATGATAATTTCAACGATATGTTTAAATATGTTGTTGTTACAATGACAACACCGAGGTCGTATTTTGAAGATTTACTGTGCCATTTGGGCGTTAAAAGTGTAAAAGACGCAGTTCATAAGCGTGAAATTCAACGAACATTTCCTAACCTTAATATTGACCCTGAATTTATAGATGACATCAGTGCTTTTGAAGAAAACTGCTTTGTAGATGATAGGGATATTGTGCGTTGCAACACCAAAAGTGTTTCAAACTCAAACAGAAAAATTGCCGTTTCACTTAATGCAAAGGGATATGATTTTGAAGAAATTGCAGTATTAAATAATAAGCGTGTAATTCAAAAAACTCTGCCTCTTACAGAAGAAAATAAGCAAACAAAGAGTTTTGAAATTCCGCTTGATATTCTTATTGAAAATCTTATTGTGTATAATAAGCAAAAGTATACCGTCGGTGTAATTGCTTATGATAAAAAGAAAGGCAAAAAATGCTTAGTAGTTCCGTCAATCAAAAAAGCAAAGGACGGCGATATATCAAAAAGATTTTGTGAGCCGCTTTTTGCAAATTATACCTTGCCGAAAGCATATTTTGATACAGACCTTAAAAAGCTTGTTGACGCAAATAACGACAGAACTAAAAAGATGTTAAAGCTTTATGATTTAACACCGACTGTTTATGAAATTGCCGCAAGTCCGTTTTATGATGAAAGGCGAGAATTTAATCTTTATTTCGGCAAAAAGGAAGATGCTTTGGAAGCAATATATCCGCCTTGTAAGCTTAAAAGCCTTAAAACGATGGGCAACCGCCTTGAACTTGTGTTCAATATTCCTAATGACCAAAACGCTGAATTTGAAGGCCTGGTGCTGAAATACAGAAGCGTTATTGAAAATATTGAAATTCCTTTTAATTGCAACCTTGAAAAGAAAGAGGGTTATACCAAAGTAACCGCCACTCTTGATTTTAACGGTGAAATGCCGCTTAAAGAAATTTATTGGGATGTCAGGGCTGTGGTTGAAAAATACGGTGCAAAGCAGTATGTTAAGCTTGGTTACAGCGGTATTGCAATTAAGCAAAAGCTTTATTTTTCAAATGTTCAATGTGATGTTGATGATAAGCATATCATTTTCCCGTACTTTAACAAAAAAGGTATAATTAACTTCTGCTTTAGAGAGAGAAGCGAATATGATACAGCCGAAATTAAGCGCAGGGAAGTTCTGGCATATATTCTTTATATTTTAACCGGCCTTTTCTTAAGCCACAAAAAGATTTGGATAGTTTATGAAAAATTCTGCAAAATGGCACAGGATAACGGTTATTATTTCTTCAAGTATTGTATGGAAAATCTTGATGAAAAAGAAAAAAAGAATATTTATTATGTAATTGATAAGCGTTCTGACGAATATAAAAATGTAGAAAAATACGGTAAGAATGTTATTGATTTTATGAGTGTAAAGCATATGCTTTATATTATGTCAATGGCAGTTTGCGTATCAAGTGATTCAAAATCACACCTTTACGCTTGGAGAACAAAGCCAAGTCTTGTAAAGCGTGCTATTGGGCAGAAAAAGGAACTTTTCCTCCAGCACGGTGTAACTGCACTTAAGCAGGTTCATCAGCTGTTTGGTAAAAAGGGTACAAGCTCTATGGAATATTTTGTTACAACCGGCAGGGTTGAGCAGGAAATTGCAATAAATGAGCTTGGATATAATGAAAAAACTGCGCCTATTACAGGTTTTGCAAGGTGGGATGTGCTTAAAGATAAGCAAAGTGATAAGGAAAAGTTCATTCTCCTTATGCCTACTTGGCGCTCGTGGCTTGAAGAGGTAAGCGATAATCAATTTTTGGCAAGTGATTATTATAATAAGTATTCTTCACTTCTTCAAAGCCCAAGGCTTAATCAAATTCTTAAAGATACAAATACTCGTCTTATTTTCTATATTCACCCTAAATTTGCGGGCTATATTGATAATTTTAAAGCCGCTGTCAGCAGCAGGGTAACTTATATTCCTTTTGGCAAAATTCCTCTTAATGAGCTTATGATGCGCTGCTCAATGCTTATTACCGATTATTCAAGCGTTTGCTGGGATGTTTATTATATGGATAAGCCTGTTCTTTTCTATCAGTTTGACTATGATATGTATAATCAGGCTCACGGTTCATATATCAATATGGAAACAGACCTTTTCGGTAACCGTTCAACTACCGAGGATGCACTTTTAAACGATGTTGAATATTTTGCAAATAACGGTTTTGTTGAAAATGAAAAAGACCGCATTGCCGCACCGAAATATTTTGAGTATAGGGATAATAACAATTCAAAGCGAATATATGATTTCTTAAAAAACAATAACTATTAAAAAGAAAGCACCGTTGCGATTTTGCAACGGTGCTTTTCTTTTATTTGCTTTATTTGTTTTTGATTTTGCCTACTCTTAAAGCTCTGAGTGAATTTGCTATTGCAATAAGGCAAACACCTACATCGCCGAACACTGCAAGCCACATCGCATTTTCGTCAAATATTCCTATTGCACATCCTATGATAATCAAAAGTTTTACTGCAATTGCAAAAATAATGTTTTCGTGTACTATGCGAATAGTCTTTTTCGCAACCTTTTTGCCGATTGCAAGCTTTGAAAGTGAGTCGCCCATAATAACCATATCCGAAGCTTCAACCGCAATATCCGAGCCGGCACCGCCCATTGCAACGCCTACATCGGCTTGCGATAATACCGGTGCGTCGTTTATTCCGTCACCGGTGTAAACAACCGTACTGCCGTTTTTTTGAAGTTCACTTACTATGTTTGCTTTTTCGTCAGGCATCAGGCGTGAGTATACTGTGTCAATTCCGGCTTTGCTTGCAATATCTTTTGCGATTTCTTCTTTATCGCCCGTCATCATAACGGTTTTTGCAATGCCGAGTTTTTTAAGTGCTTTAAGTGCGTCTTTGCTGTCTTGCTTAATGATATCGGCAAATACGATGTCACCCATAAATTCGCTTTCACTGCAACAATATATTGCTGTGCCTATTACATTTGTTTCTTTGAAATCATTGCAATGTTCTTTCATCAGTTTTTCATTGCCTACATAATATTTAACTCCGTCAACAATTGCTGAAACACCAAGTCCTGCATAGGTTTTTGAATCTTTTACTTCACATTCGTCTGCATAATGCCCAAATGCAACATTGATGCTTTTTGCAATAGGGTGGTTTGAATATCTTTCACATGCCGCAATGATTTTTAAAAGTTCTCTGTGCTGATTATCTTTGCAATGGCAATGATTATGCTCGCAGGTTACAAACTCAAATTTACCGTTTGTAAGTGTACCTGTTTTGTCAAACACACCTGTATCCGCCTTTGCAAGTATTTCAAGGTAATTGCCGCCTTTAACGAGTATTCCCTCTCTTGAGCAAGCACCTATGCCTGCAAAAAAGCTGAGCGGTATTGAAATTACAAGTGCGCACGGGCAGGATACTACAAGTGCCGAAAGACCTCTGTAAAGCCATTCGTGCCATTGACCGTTAAAGAAAAGCGGCGGTACTACCATAATAAGTACAGCAATTAAGCATACAATAGGAGTATAAATTCTTGCAAATCTTGTAATGAATTTTTGGGCATGGCTTTTTTTATCTTGTGATTTTTCAAGCATATCAAGTATGCGTGATACGGTTGAATCCTTGTATTCTTTTTCAGCCTTTACTGTTACCGTACCGTCAAGGCTGACTGAACCTGCAAGTACACTGTCGCCCACACCTTTGGTAACAGGAATTGTTTCACCCGTTAATGATTTCATATCAAATTGCGATGTTCCGTTTGTAATTAAACCGTCAATATCAAGTTTTTCGCCCGGGCGAATAATCATTAAATCACCGATTTTTACTTCTTCGGGTGAAATAGCTTTTTCTTTTTCTCCGTCTATGATATTAACAACTTCAACTTTTGCTTCAAGCATATTTTTTATTGATTTTCTGCTTTTATCAAGTGCAAGTCCCTGCAAAAATTCACCTATTGTGAATAAAAATACGACCATACAGCCTTCGCTGTATTCGCCTACTGCAAATGCACCTAATGACGCAATAGTCATAAGCAAATTTTCATTAAAAATATCTTTATGCATTACACCTTCAACAGCTTCTTTGATAATATCAAAGCCTACAATTAAATATGAAAGCATAAAGCATACTAAAAATGAAAAATCAGGTAAATCAATTTTTCCTTTTTCTGCAATTTCGTTTAATATGTAACCGGCAATGAGGAAAAATCCACCGCCGATTAGCTTAAATAAAAATTGACCTTTATTTATATCTTCATGATTGTGTTCGCATGAGCAAGCGTGTTCATGATTATGCTCACAGCAACATTCATCATGTGCCTGTTCGTGATTATCAGCCATATTTACACCTCGTTATTTTATAATATACACTAATATAGTTTAATAAGTTAAAATTGTCAACTGTTTATTTTCATCAATGCAATGTCTGCCATTTTAGTTTCTCTGTTTGCAAGTATTTTTTTGATTTCATTTTTATCAATAGGGCATTTTTCAATTTCTTTTTCAACAAATTTTCCGTCACAAATAACATCGTATGAAAGTCCCTCTCTTATAGGTGCAAAATTAAAATCTTTTGGGTTGAGAGGCCTTTTTTGCGGTGTCGGCATGAAGCTGATACTTCCTGTAATTTCCATAATTGCACTGTCAATATCCGTCAGGTTGAAATAACCGCTTACCCTCGCACTTGCAATCAAATCATCAATATCAAGCTTTGCCTTTTTTAAGTTTTTCTTTATTACTTTTCCTTTTTGCATAATTATGATAGGTTCGCCTGAAATAAATCTTCTTGCCTTTATGCTTTTTTGTGTAATTACAGACAGCAGTAAGCCTATAATTGCCCAAACCGCCATTGCGGTAATGCCTTTCCACCATTCAAGTTCAAGATTAGTCGACATTTCGGCAGCTATTGAACCTATTGTAATTCCTATAACATAATCAAAAAAGCTCATTTCATTTATTTGCCTGTAACCCATAAGTTTGGTAAGCAAAAATAAAACTACCATTGCTGTAACAGATAAAATAATAATTTTAGCAAATTCCATTAAAATCACCGTTATTATTTTGCACAGTATTTTTAATTTTATATATAAAAAATCAGCGATAGGCACATCACCTACCGCTGGTTGAAAAAAATGCAATTATTTAATAACAGTACCAATTGTGTTTGGCGCCATACCGGCAGCATTTGCTTCATCGGTGTCAATATGCATTGCAAGTGCATATGAATCTGAAACTCTTACTACAACATCACCGAAAGTAAGATTTCTTCCGTTTGATGTAGGAATGGCAACTGAAACGATTTCACCGTTTGTAAGTCCCATTTTTTCAGCGTCTGCTGTTGTAGCGTGAATGTGTCTTTTAGCAGCAATTACACCTTTTGTAATTTCAATTTCACCTGCCGGGCCTACAAGCTTGCAGCTTCCTGTTCCCTCAAGGTCGCCGCTTTCTCTTACAGGTGCGTTAACACCGATTGAGCGTGCGTCGGTAAGTGAAAGTTCAACCTGTGTTTCTTTTCTGCATGGGCCGAGGATTGATACAGCAGGGAATTCGCTTTTTGAACCGATTACCCTTACTCTTTCGTTTGAAGCAAATTGGCCCGGTTGTGAAAGCTCCTTTTTAACTGTAAGTTCATATCCCTTGCCGAAAAGTGTTTCCAAATCTTCCTTTGAAAGATGAACATGTCTTGCTGAAATTTCAACTAAAACTTTGTTTTCCATATGTAAATCTCCTTAAATTATATATGCACATAAATATGCATTTTAATCTCTTATATTTTATACCTATTTTGATTGTATTTCAACCATAAATTTGATATAATACCTTTGGTGATGAAAAATGACATTAGATGAACTTGAAATAAAATGTAAAAATTGCACAAAATGCGATTTGTGCGAAGGCAGAACAAATCTTGTATTCGGTATCGGCAAAAAGGATGCCGATATTATGCTTATAGGTGAGGGCCCGGGTGAAAACGAGGATTTGCAGGGTCAACCTTTTGTTGGCAGAAGCGGTCAGCTGCTCGATAAATTCCTTGCAAGCGTTGACCTGTCGCGTGATAAAAATGTATATATTGCAAATATGGTTAAATGCCGCCCTCCTAAAAACCGTGACCCAAAACCCGAAGAGCAGGATATGTGCATAAATTGGCTTAGGGAGCAGTTTAAAATTATCAAACCTAAAATCGTAGTGTGCGTCGGCAGAATTTCTGCGCAAAAGCTTATTGATAAAAACTTTAAGGTGACACAGCAGCACGGTCAGTTTATAGATAAAAACGGTACTCTTTTTATGGGTACATACCATCCGGCAGCAATTTTGAGAAATCCTAACAATAAGGAATTTGCATTTGCCGATTGGCTTGCTTTAAGAGATAAAATTGATGAACTCGGCATAGAAATTTAATAATTAAAAATGGCGATGAGAATGTAGAACTCATCGCCATTTAACTTTATTTAAGTATTTCGTCTGCCAAATTTGATAAAGCCTCTATGTCACTTTCCTTAACGGTTGTTTTAATTGTGACGGTGTTTTCAATTAAATCAATATTTTTCATCTGTTCAAATTCAGCTTTCATAGCTTTAACCGCACTTGGCGCCCACGATGCATTTTCAACAAGTGCAACGCGTCTGTTTTGGTAAAGCTTTGATTTTAAATGGTGAATAAAATCAGCCATTGGTAAAAATACTCCGCCGTCATAGCTTGGCGCCATACATAAAAGGGTACTGTATCTGAACGCGTTTTCAACACATTTTGCCATATCATCTCTTGAAAGGTCGCCAATTGCAACTTTGGCTGCGCCCTTGGCTTCAAGTATTTCTTTCATCTTGTTTGCCGCCTCGGCTGTGTTGCCGTGCATTGATGCGTATGCTATAAATACACCCTCATCTTCAGGCTCATATGCTGCCCAAGTTGTGTAAAGATTCAAAACTTCAGGTATTGTGTCTGTTAATACAGGGCCGTGAAGAGGGTAAATGGTATTTATTTCAAGTGTACTTGCTTTTTTTAGCAGATTTGAAACAGGAAGACCGTATTTGCCTACAATGTTAAAATAATATCTTCTTGCTTCGCAATTCCAGCTTTCATCAATATCAAGCGCACCGAATTTGCCGAATGCATCAGCAGAAAACAGAGCCTTTTCGCTTATTTCATAGCTCAACATAACTTCAGGCCAATGCACCATAGGTGCAAGAATAAATTTAAGTGTATGACTTCCGAGTGAAAGCTCATCACCCTCACCGACTGTTAAAACATTTTCTGATTTAATGCCGAATTGCCCAAGCATACTTTTTGCTTTGGCTGTGCAAACAAGTGTTATGTTTGGATACATTTCAATAACTGTATTTACATTTGCCGAATGATCAGGTTCAAGATGCTGGATAATAAGATATGTAGGTTCTTTTCCGTCAAGCGCATTTTTTAAATTATCAAGCCATTTTGATGTTACAATTTTATCAACGGTATCCATAATTGCAATTTTTTCATCGTCAATTAAATATGAATTGTATGCCATTCCGTTTGGAACCGTGTATTGCCCTTCAAATAAATCAAGGTCGTGCGTGCTTGCACCGATGTATTTAATGCTTTCACTTATTGCCATATATCTCTCTCCTTAAGCTTTGTTTAATAAGATTATATCACAATATGAAATTTTGTTCAATAAGCACTATTCATCCGTGGGACTTGTTATGGTTTTTCCGTTTGGAAATGTGAGCTTTTTGCTTATTTCGTCACAATTATCTAAATCAATTTTGTTTCCGTTTATTGAAAATGTCAATTTTTGTATAGTACTGTATTCTATACCGTTTTCATCAACTGCGACATATTCCAAATTAAATGTATTATGCTTATAAAATTTATCAAAGCTTGTTTTTATTTTGACGCTTGATACATAAAGCTTATCGTTATATACTATGAATTCCTTTGTAAAATAAGGCTTTTCATCATCAAAATAAGCTTTTACATATCCTTTTTTTACTTTCGCTTTTGATACAATTCTGAAATTTATATAATCATCAAGTTCGGCGGTAATATATCCGTCGGAATAATTAGCGGGTATTGAAATACTGTCACTGTTAAAATAATCATCAATAAAATCTATTGATAAATCGGCTTTTTCAATTGTTTCACCGTCATTTGTTTGAATTATATATTTGTCATATGTTGTATCAACTGTGGTTTGAACTGTAAAGTCACCGTTATTGTTTTCAAGTTCAACTTCTTTTATTGTTCCGTCTTCCTGCGGCGCATTAAAAGTTACTTTTAAGTTTTTAGAATACTTTTCAGGTGAATATGTTATGCTTATGGTTGCTAGCCAAGGTTTGCTTTTATCTATATCCAATACCTTATAATCAACATAGTTTAAAATTTTGTATGATGTGGAATCCAAATCGTCATCTGAATCATCATTATTATAATGTGTATTGTTTGCAATGTTTTGCATATTGTTTTCTGCGGCGGTTAATCTTGTGCTTAAATTACCGATATTGAAAAATGCAATTGCCAAAACAACAGCAAGAATTATCACGCTGATTTTCCATTTTGTGTTTAGTTCGTTTATTTTTCTTGTGCTTGCTTCGTTTTCAAGTGATATAAGCTCATTTATATATTCTTTCGCATAATCACTTATGTTTTCACCCTCACTGCCCGGTGAGGTTAAGCCTAAAAGCTCATCCATAGTTACGCCGAAATATTCGGCAAGTGCAGTCAGCTTTTTTAAATCCGGCATAGCTGTACCGTTTTCCCATTTTGATACAGTTTGGCGGGAAACATTCAAATTCTCTGCAAGCACTTCTTGTTTAATATCCTTGGCTTTTCTGAGTTCTCGTAAATTTTCACTAAAATTCATACAGGCACCTCCTTGTATGTTTATCTCTGAAAATATCATACCAAAGAAGTGCCTGCATTTCAACATATTATCGGTTTTCAAAATGTAAACTTACGGTTGCAACGCCCGAAAAAGCGCGGCAAATTAAATTTATTCACAAATTAAAAGACCGTAGCCTTTTTCTCTTTTATAAATAATTTTAGTTTCACCGTCAAGTCCGAGATATACGAAAAAGCTGTGACCGAGCATTTCCATTTGAACTATTGCTTCGTCATCACTCATCATATTAGGAGAAATGGTTTTCCTCCTCTTAATATCAACACTTGATGAATCAAATTGGTCAAAATCATGCATTGTAATATCATCAAGCGGAGCAACAGCCTTTGCAATTTCATCAATTCCGCCTTTTCTCTTTTTATCAACAAGAAATGTTTTTAATTTTCTCAGCTTTCTCTTGAGGTCGTCAACAGCCATATCAACAACCGGCTCAATTCTGTCCGCTCTTGCCTCACCTCTGATGAATGAGCCTACATTTACTACTGTTATATCGCACTTGTAGCCATCTTTTTTCTTGGCAAGTGTTACATCAAATTCTGCTGAATCAGGGAGCATTTTTTCAATTCTTTTAAGCTCCTTTTCAATTCCGTCTTTTGTTCCTTGCTTGAGTTCAAATCCTCTTGCTGTAATGTTAATCATAAATGTTTACCTCCTGTGTTTAACTTGGGGGCATAGGCAAAGTATGCTAAAAAAGAATAACCTATCCCTTATCTTAATTATACACCTAAATGTTAATAAATTGTAGTATTTACTTTAAATTATTTTTTTGATATAATTAAATAAGTGTATTGTTTTTTATTTTAGGGGATACGGTGCAGATGTTCAAAATTCAAATAATGCACCTTTTATCAATAAAGCTATTGAAAAAGCATCTCAAATCGGCGGCGTGGTTCTTGTTGACGGGGGGAGATTATATTACCGCAACCGTAAATCTTTTATCTAATGTTACTCTTTTCATTACCAAAAATTCATCCCTTTGTGCTAATGAAACAAGTAAGGGATACGAAAGCAAAAAAGCTATTTTGTATGCCGAAAACTGCAAAAACATATCCTGAAGGCTGGCGGTTTAGAAATCTTCCGTCATATGCACTTTGGAGCAGGCATACCCAAAATTTAAAGCTTGAAAACTTTAATTGCAATCACCCTGTTGCGACTTGGAAAAAGGATATAATAAATATAGATGATATATAACAAAAGACAGTGTAGAAAATCAAGCTTTTCTACACTGTCTTAGACTGCCGATAAAGTGGCTAAAGCGCGCCGAATAAAACAAATAAACCTTGTTGCCTCCCTTGGAAAGGGAGGTGGGTGCAACTTGTTGCACTCGGAGGGATTGAAAAA
>OHQO01000937.1_pt1 | contig 11849 bp, 9 predicted proteins | sample 1578051 | NCBI WGS metagenome assembly OHQO01 (sample SAMEA3879592, study PRJEB24766) | human gut metagenome | biome: human-associated habitat; feature: feces | place: USA | collected 1985/1987 | reverse complement strand
GGCCGCGGGGTGGAGGGTAAAGTAAACGGCCTTAAAATTACTGCCGGTAACGAAAAATTATTTGGCTTTGAGGGCATTATTATTGCCCGGGAAATTACAGCAGCCGCGCAGCAATACGCCCAAAGCGGATGCAGTATAATTTATATTGCTGTAAACGGCGAAGCCGCCGGATTTATTGCCCTTGCCGATACCGTAAGGCCGGAAGCGGCAGATATGCTTGCCGGAGTAAAACGCGCCGGAAAAACAACCATGCTGGTGACCGGTGACCATTTTAACGCGGCAGAAAGTGTTGCTGCCATGGTTGGCGTGGACGAAGTTTATGCCGGCTGCCTGCCGGAAGATAAATTAAACATTATTGCCGGTTACGAAGATAAGGGCGAGCATATTTGTATGCTTGGCGATGGCATTAATGATGCACCGGCGCTGAAAAAAGCCTGCACCGGCATTGCTATGGGCGGCGTAGGCAGCGATATTGCCGTTGATGCCGCGGATATAGTGCTTATTAATGATGATTTCAGGGAGTTTGGGCATTTGCTGGAATTATCCGGGCAAATGATGCAGACTATCAGAAAAAATATTATTTTTTCGTTGGTGCTTAATTTTACGGCTATTGTGCTTGCCGTAACGGGGCTTTTAAGCCCGGTGGCAGGTGCGCTGGTGCATAACGCAGGCTCGGTGGCTGTTATTATAAGCTCGGCACTGCTTTTAAAATGGCGCTGCCATAATGCCTGCTGCCGCAAACAGAATAAAAAACTTGTGCATTGTGCCGTACAATAAATATGTAAGGCAAAATAAAAACGCTGAACATTTTTGTTCAGCGTTTTGCTGTTATTTGTTCTGTAAAATTTTAATAAGTTCTTCTTCCGTAATGGTTTCTTCGGTATAAACTTTAATGCCATGCTGCATTAAAAGCTCTGCTGCCACGCCGTTGCCGTATTTTTTGCCGCCGCTGAAGGTGCCGTCGTAAATTTCGCCGCAGCCGCAGGACGGGCTGCGTGCCTTTAAAATGGCGTAATTGGCGCCTTTATTTTTGGCTATCTGCAAGGCTTTTTGCGCGCCGCTTAAAAATTCCATGGTAACGTCAAGCCCGGTTTTATCTTTAACACAGGCTTTGCCGTTTAAAACATCTTCGCCGCTGCCGTTTTGTATTTCTACCGGCGGGCGTGGTATGGGCAGCATTGCCAGGCATTCCGGGCAAAATGCCGTAAAATCTTCCGTGTTATAATATTTTGCCAGCCACGGGCATAAATTGTTGCCGCCGCTGTATTTTACGTTGCGCCCCAAAAGGCACGCGCTGATTAAAATCATTTTTCAGTCCCCCTCTTAAAAATACTGCCGCTGTTTAAAATGACGATAGCGGCAAGTATAAAAAATAAACCTGCTGCCTTAGCAGTGGTAAAGCTTTCTCCAAGTACCGTTAAACCAATCAGGCAGCCCACAACAGGCTCCAGCATTGCCAGTATGGAAGCGTACCCGGCTTCAACGTATTTCAGCCCGTAGGTATAAAGCAAATACGGCAGTACCGTGCATAAAATGCTGATGCCTGCTGCGGCCAAAGCGGTATCCGGTATGTAAATAAAACAGCTCAGCATTACATCCGGCTGGCAAAAAGGCAAAAGCGGCAGGGACGCAAGGTAAAACGTCCAGACGGAAATAGTTGCCGAATTATATTTTTTGAGGGCGTATTTGCTGAAAATGCTGTACAGCGCATAGCCGAACCCGGATAATATGCCGGTAAGAAAGGCTTCCGGCGGACATTGCCAGCCGCCGCTCAATATGCCAGATAAAAACAGGCAGCCTGAAATGGTGGAACACAAAGCCAGTATTTTGCTGAAAGTGAGCCGTTCTTTAAATAAAAGCAGCGAAAGCAGCATAACAAATACCGGCGCGGTGTAAAGCAGCATAACGGCAACCGAAAGGCTGCTGAGCGTAAAAGTTGTAAGGTAAAAAAGGTTAAACAGCACTACGCTGATAATGCCTGTGCCTATAAACATCCAGATGTCGCGCAGGTTTATTTTTAGCAAGGCAGGCGAACGCATGAGCAGAAACGCCGTCATAAAAACTGCGCCGGCAATGGTGCGCACGGCTGTAACCTGTACTGGCGAAAAGCCGTAAAACATTAAAACGTATGAGAACCAGCCGATAAAGCCCCACAGTGAGGCTGCTGCCATAATGGCAAGCACCGGGCGTGTTTTGCCGTTCAAATTATTTTCCTTCTTCCTCGTAGTGGTTAATCAGGGCAAAAATCTTTTTCTGTTTATGCTTGCCGCTGGGGGCGGAAGTAAAGCCCCTGCCGAAAACATCGCTGGCTTCGGTGATAATCATAAAAGCGCCGGGGTCTTTTTTGCGTACAATCTGGCGGATGCGCGCAACCTGTGTAAGCTTGGCAACAACAAACAGCACTTTGCGCTGCTGATGTGTATAAGCGCCTTCGCCGTATAAATAGGTTACGCCGCGGCCTACTATTTTAATAATGCCGCTGGCAATTTCCTCATAATGCTCGCTGATGATGATAATGTTTTTCTTGTAATCGAAGCCGGAAGCAAAAGAGTTTGTTACTTTAAATACAATAAAGAAGGTCAGCATCGTGTAAAGCACGGCTTCAATGCCGAAGGCAATGGTACCGCAGAACATAATGAAAATGTTAAAAATAAAATTGGTTGTGCCCTGGCTGATGCTGTAATATTTGTTAATAATGCCGCCGACGATATCCATGCCGCCGGTGCCGCCGCCCACGCGGTAAACAATGCCCATGCCGATGCCGTACATAACGCCGCCGGTAATGCAGCTGAGCATTTTTTCCGGTACGTCAGGCGTATAAGCCGTTAAAAAATGCAGTGCGTCAATGGCAAGCGAAAGGAAAGTCATGCTGGCAAGCGAACCAAAAAAGTATTCCTTGTCCATATACTTCCACGCCAGGTAAAACAGCGGTATGTTCAGCACAATGTTCATCATGCCTATGGGCAGGCCTGTAAGGTAGTAAATTAAAAAGCCCAGGCCCGTAATGCCGCCGCTGAGCAGCATGTTGGGAATGTAAAACAGGTTGATGGCGGAGGCCGTAATAAGGCAGCCGATAACCACCATGGTATAACGGTAAATATGGTAGCTCATTGATACGCTCCTTTAAAATTTGTTTAACTGTTATAATCTTATCATTTTTTGATGAAAAAAGGAATTGGCACAGGCGAATTTACCCCAAAAGCATAAAAAATTTAAAAGAGATTTAAAAATTTTTATAACTTTTTAAACTGTTATAAAGCCAAGCGGTTTAAAATATGTTAAAATATATTGTATACAGAATTTTGAGTTGACAGGGATGTTTATGGAAAAAATTACAGAAACAGCTTATGCCAAAATAAACCTTGGGCTTGATGTGCTCGGCAAACGTGCCGACGGCTACCACGAGGTTTCTATGGTAATGCAGAGCATCAGCCTTGCCGATATGGTAACGCTTGAAAAGCACAGCGGGCTGGTTGTGCAAACCGGCCGCAGCGATTTGCCGGGCGACAGCAGCAACCTTGCGTATAAGGCAGCAGTGCTGATAGCAGAACGCTTTAATAAAACGCCGGATGTAAAAATAACGCTTGATAAGCATATTTTTATGGCAGCAGGCCTTGCCGGAGGCAGCAGCGACGCTGCGGCAGTGCTGCGCGGGCTGAACCGTTTGTGGCAGCTTGGCCTGAATGCGGCGCAGCTTGAAGAACTTGCCTCAGAAATAGGCAGCGACGTTCCGTTCTGCATCTGCGGCGGCACAGCCCTTGCAGAAGGGCGCGGCGAAATATTAACTGCGCTGCCGGAGCCGCAGGAGGCAGTTATTGTGCTTGCCAAACCGCAGCAAGCAGTATCCACCGCCTGGGTATATAAGGAATTTGATTCTTTAAAAGAGCCGCAGCATCCTGATATTGGCACGCTGAAAGCAGCACTTTTAAAAGGAAATGCCGTGCTGCCGCTGCCGGGCATGGGCAACGCGCTGGAAGGCGTAACCTGCGCCAGATACCCTGAAATTAACAAAATAAAAAAAGAAATGCTTGCCGCAGGAGCGCAGTACGCCCTTATGAGCGGTAGCGGGCCGACTGTGTTTGCCGTTGCAGGCAGCACACAGGAAGCACAGAAAATTATAGAAGCATTGCAGGCATGGAAACTGGAAACAGCGATTGCCACAACTGTGAAAAGGAGTGTAATATAAATGAGCGGACATTTAAGCCCTATTCAGCTTGACAGCTACCGGCCGCTGCGCGAACTGGTATGCGAAACCATCCGCCAGGCGATTGTTGACGGTGTTTTCAGCCCGGGCGAAAGGCTTATGGAAATTCAGCTGGCTGATGAAATGGGCGTCAGCCGTACGCCGGTGCGTGAAGCAATCCGCAAGCTGGAACTGGAAGGCTTTGTGGTAATGATACCGCGCCGCGGCACCTATGTGGCCGATATTTCCATTAAAGACATTAACGAAGTTTACGAAATACGCACCAGCCTTGAAGTGCTGGCCGCAGGGCTGGCCGCCGAACGCATCAGCGACGAGGAGCTGGAAACCATGCAGCGTCTGCTGGTAGAAATAGGCCAGCATATTGAAGACGGCAATATCGAAAAAATCGTAGAAATTGATACCGCGTTCCATGATGTTTTGTATAAAGCCAGCCGCAACAAACGCCTGGCAGGAATTATTAACAATCTGCGCGAGCAGATTACAGTAATACGCCGCCGTTCCATGATGTATCCGGGGCGTTTGCAGAATACTATGGAAGAACACCGCATTCTGGTGGACAGCATTGCGGCCCATGATGTTGACAGAGCGCAGAACGCCGCCCGCCTGCACATGGAAAACGCCGAGCATACTTTGCTGAAAGACATGCTTGAAAGCGCTGAACGCAAGAAAAAATAAGAAATGGGGTATAGAAATTGTCAGAACTTGTTGCTGTAATTTTAGCTGCCGGTATGGGCACCCGCATGAAATCCAAACTGCCGAAGGTTTTGCATAAAGTTGGCGGCAAAGCCATGCTGCAAAGAGTGCTTAACGCCGCAGACGGCGCCGGTGCTGCTAAAAAAGTAGTTATTACCGGCCACTGCGCAGAACTTGTAAACGAACTTATCGGCAATCAGGCCGTAAGCGTATACCAAAAAGAGCAGCTCGGCACAGGCCATGCCGTAATGCAGGCCGAAGCCGAACTGAAAGATTTTAAAGGAACCGTTATGGTTCTTTGCGGCGACACTCCGCTTTTGGACGCCGGCGAACTGCGTAAATTTTACGACGAGCATGTACAAAGCGGCGCTGCTGCCACCGTGCTTACCGCAATTATGCCCAACCCTTACGGTTACGGGCGCATTATCCGCAATGCGGAAGGCAATGTGGCAGGCATTGTTGAAGAAAAAGACGCTACACCGGAACAGAAGGCTATTACCGAAATTAACACCGGTATTTTCTGCTTTGAAGCACCGCTTCTGTTTGAAGTTCTGCATACTTTAACCAACGATAACGCGCAGGGCGAATATTATTTAACTGACGTACTTGCCAAATTAAACGGCATGGGCAAAAAAGTTGGCGCTGCCATTACTGCCGATAACGCCATGGTAATGGGCGTAAACAGCCGCCGCCAGCTGGCGGAAGCCGAAGCAGAACTGCGCAGCCGCGTGCTCGGTGCGCTGATGGACAGCGGCGTAACCGTTATGGACCCTGCAAGCACCTTTATCGGCGAAGATGTTAAAGTTGGCAACGATACCGTTATTTACCCGTACACCTGGCTGGAGGGCAATACGGAAATCGGCACTGACTGCGTAATCGGGCCTTCCGTACGCCTTACCAATGTTAAAGTTGGCAGCGAAGTGGAAATGCAGTTTACCTACGGGCACGACTGCACCGTTAAAAATAAAGTTGTAATGGGGCCTTATGTACATCTGCGCCCGGATACCGTGCTTGAAGACAAGGTTAAAATCGGCAACTTTATTGAAGTTAAAAATTCTCATGTCGGCTACGGCACCAAACTGCCGCATCTTTCCTACATTGGCGATACCGATATCGGCAGCGGCGTAAATATTGGCTGCGGCTGCATTATGGTTAACTATGACGGCAAGAAAAAACACCGCACCACTATTGGCGACAACGCTTTTATCGGATGCAACAGCAACCTTGTTGCGCCTGTTACCATCGGTGAAGGCGCTTATGTAGGCGCAGGCTCCACCATTACCAAAGAGGTGCCTGAGGACGCACTTGGCATTGCCCGCGCCAAACAGAAGAACATTGAAGGCTGGGCAGCCAAACAACGTGAAGACTGATAAATTTTGCTATACTACTTGTTAAACCTGTGTAAAAAGTTGTATACTATATTTATAAGGTTACGGAAATTTAATACCTATACAACTCAATCATACTTGGAGGGATATGACCATGTTGTCAGATGAGAGCAGAATGAGGATTTTTACCGGTAACGCAAACCCTGATTTGGCACGCGAGATTGCAGAAAATCTCGGTACAACCGTTGGTGATGCCGTTATCAACCGTTTTAACAATGGCGAAGTACAGGTTATGATTAACGAAAGCGTACGCGGCAAGGACATTTTTATTGTGCAGCCTACCTGCGGCCCTATCGTTAACGATAACGTAATGGAACTTTTAATTATGGCTGATGCGTTTAAACGCGCTTCCGCTTCCCACATTACCGCAGTTATTCCGTATTACGGTTATGCCCGTCAGGACCGCAAAGCACGCGGCCGCGAACCTATTACCGCAAAACTGATGGCAGACCTTCTGGAATGTGCAGGCATTACCCGCGTTGTAACAATCGACCTGCATGCAGCCCAGATTCAGGGCTTCTTTAACGTACCGTTTGACCATATGCCCGGCCAGCCTATTCTGGCAGAGTATATTAAAAGCAAAAATCTTGAGGACCTCATCGTTGTATCACCTGACCTTGGCGGCGTAAGCCGTGCCCGCACCATGGCAGAACGCCTCGGCTGCGGCATGGCCATTATCGACAAACGCCGTCCGGAACCCGGCGTAGCCGAAGTTATGAACCTTATCGGCAACGTTGAAGGCAAAACCGCAATTCTTGTCGACGACATGATTGATACCGCCGGTTCTTTGGTAGAAGCAGCCAAAGCTGTTAAAAAATTTGGCGCAAAAGAAATTTACGCATGCTGCACGCATCCGATTTTGACGGACCCGGCTGTAAGCCGCATTGCCCAGTCGGATATTACGGAAGTTGTTGTTACCAACACCATTCCGCTGCCGCCGTCCAAAAAGCACCCCAAAATTAAAGTGCTTTCCATTGCGCCGATTCTGGCAGAAACCATTCTGCGCATTTACAACAACTGGTCTGTAAGCCAGCTGTTTGAAAAACACAAATAATAAACATTAAGGGCCTGCCGCAGGCGCGGTGGGCCTTATTTTTGCATTAAGGAGTAAATATGAAACTGATAGTTGGGCTTGGCAACATTGGCAAAGAATATGAAGGCACGCGCCATAATATCGGCTTTATGGTGGCAGATGAACTTGCAAAGCGCTGGGGCATTACCACCTGGAAAAATGAACGCAGCGCCATGTGCGCCGAACACCGTATTCCCGAAAAGGTATTTTTAATAAAACCTACCACCTATATGAATTTAAGCGGCGAAGCCGTGGGCGCTTTTGCCAATTTTTACAATATCGGCCCGGAGGATATTGCGGTTATTCAGGATGACCTCGATTTACCCTGCGGCAAACTGCGCATCCGCCGTAAAGGCAGTGCGGGCGGGCACAACGGCATTAAATCCATCCAGCAGCATCTTGGCACGGGCGATTTTCCGCGCTTTAAAATCGGCATCGGCCACCCGGAGCGCAATGCATCGGCAGTTATCGGCCATGTGCTGCACCGTTTCGGCAAAGAAGAACAGCCTTTAATTGAAGAAGCTGTCAAGCAGATGGCTGACGCTGTTGAGTTATGGCTGAAAGGCGATATGGATGCCGTAATGCAGGAATACAATACCAAAAAGGAAAAGAAAAAAGACGAACCTGCCCAAGAGAATAATTGATTTTGTGTACATTGCCCAAAAACTAAAACATATTAAGATTTTAGTTTGTAACGCATGTTACAATTTTGCATTAAAAACAAACCTTTAAAATAAAAATGTAAAAAAATCAGCGCAAAAGTGTTGACAAGGTGTTGTATGCCTATTATAATAACATCATCAAATAACAAATTGCGTTGATTGGGAAAAGTAGTAAAGCCGCCCAGATTCCAGAGAACTTATCATTTAGCTGAGAGATAAGATCAAAGCACTTTATGAAAATCCCCCATGAGCTGCCAGCTGAAGGGCAAACGCCTGTGTAAGTGTGGCCGGAGGACGACCGTTACAGCGTCAGGCATTGAACGTCAGTTGTGAAACTTTCGGTGATGCCGGTAAAGTGGCCGTATTATTACGGCAATAAGAGTGGTACCGCAGAGCTATTCGGCTTTGTCTCTTACAAAAGAGGCAAAGCCTTTTTTGTTGGTAAAAAAGCTTTACAATCGCCGGTTTGTTATTAAACAAATTATTTTATTCAAAGGAGAAATGAAAAATGAGTGTATTGAACAAATTGGCAGAATTCGTAGGCAAATATCTTACTTACATCGTGTTTGCAGTTGTTGTGGCAGCGTTCTTCTTCCCGCAGGGCTTTACCTGGGCGGCTTCGCAGACTGTACTGCTTCTTTCCGTTATCATGTTCGGCATGGGCATGACGCTGCGTGCCAGCGACTTTGCACTGGTGCTCAGCCGTCCTAAAGAAGTGTTCTTCGGCTGCGTAGGCCAATTTACCATCATGCCGTTCCTTGCATATGTTTTAACCGTTGGTTTTGAACTTCCGCCCGAACTTGCAATCGGTATGATTCTCCTCGGCACTACTCCGGGCGGTACGGCTTCCAACGTAATGACGTACCTTGCCAAAGGCGACGTTACCTTGTCTGTTTGCCTTACTACCGCAACTACTCTGCTTGCACCGCTGCTTACCCCGTTTTTAACCTGGATGCTGGCAGGCCAGTGGGTTGAAGTTTCCTTCCTTGCAATGCTTAAATCCGTATCTCAGGTAATCCTTTTGCCAATCGTGCTTGGCATCCTCGTTCATAAAGCAGTCGGCGACAAACTCGTCGTTAAATACTCCAAACTTTTGGTTCTCGTATCCGCATTCAGCGTACTTTCAATCATGGGGGCTATGGTTGCCTTAAACGGCGAAACCATCTTAAGGCTCGGCTGGGTTATGGTTTTGGTTGTAGTGCTGCAAAACTTCGGCGGTTATGCCCTTGGCTGGATGCTCGCCAGAAAAGCGGGCAGAGCGCAGTGCACAACAGTTATGCTGGAAGTTGGCATGCAGAACGCAGCACTTGCCTGCTCGCTTGGTACTCTGCACTTCACTCCGATGGCAGCAGTGCCCGGCGCAATCGGCGGCGTAGTACATCAAATCACCGGTTCGCTTCTGGCTTCCATTTTTGCCGCACGCAACGGCAAACAGGAATCCGCACAGGCTGTTATGCCTGAAGCAGAACCTGTCAAATAATTAACCACGCAGCGCGGAAGGCTGAACGGAAATAAACCGCACCGCGCCGTATAAAACAAATTTGCAGTCTAAAATAAGGGATTTTGTTCGGAACAATAAAACATATAAAGCTGCATTAAAGCAGCTACTTTCCCCCGGCCCCGGTGCTCCGCCGCCGGGGTTTTAATTTGCCCTGTTGACAGCAGTGCGCCGCTGTGGTATATTTTTAGAGAACTAAATACTAAAATTCGCTGTGGATTTTTCTGGCATAGCCACTTTTCGCCACACAGTTGCCTTAGCGGGCGCTGTGTGGTTTTTTTATGCAGCGGAAGGAGAGGGAATATGAACGAAAATTTTATGAAGGAAGAACCGGTGCTGCCGCTGATAACTTCAATGGCGCTGCCCATGGTTATCAGCATGATGGTGAACTCGCTGTACAACATTGTGGATAGTTTTTTTGTGGCGCAAATCAGCGAGGACGCCATGACGGCGCTGTCGCTGGTGTTCCCGGTGCAGAATTTTATCAACGCCGTCAGCATTGGCTTTGGCGTGGGCATTAACGCGCTGATTGCCTATTACCTTGGCGCGGGCGAAGGCGAAACTGCTAACCGCGCGGCGGTGCACGGCATGGCGCTTTCCGCCCTGCACGGTGTGGTGCTGATGGCAGCCTGCATTGCCATTATGCCGCAGTTTTTAAGCGCTTTTACAAATAACGCACAGGTTATCGATATGGGCGTGCGCTATTCCAATATTGCTTTCAGCTTTTCGCTGATAATTATGCTGGGGCTGGCGTTTGAAAAAATCTTTCAGGCAGTCGGCAACATGAAGGTTACCATGATTGCGTTAATGGCAGGCTGCATAACCAACATTATTTTAGACCCGCTTTTGATTTTCGGCATCGGGCCGTTTCCCGAATGGGGAATAGAAGGGGCGGCTGTGGCAACCGGCATAGGGCAGATAGTAACGCTTTTAATATACTTGTTTGTTTATACAAAGTATCCGCTGCGCGTAAGGCTTAGCCGCAGTTATTTAACACGAGATTTTGCGCTTGATTTTAAACTGTACGCCATTGGCATACCGGCAACGCTGAACCTGGCGCTGCCTTCACTGCTGGTGTCTTCGCTTAACACCATACTGGCGGCTTTTTCGCAAAGCTATATTGTGGTGCTTGGCGTTTATTACAAGCTGCAAACTTTTTTGTACCTGCCTGCCAACGGCATTATTCAGGGCATGCGCCCGCTGATTAGCTTTAATTATGGCGCGGGCGAGCACGAGCGCGTGAAGAAAATTTACAACACAACGCTGGTGCTTAACGCAGGTATTATGCTGGGCGGAACAATAATTTGCCTGACGGTGCCGGATGTTTTAATGGCCATGTTTATCGATAATGCCATAACGGTAGAAGCCGGGGCGCAGGCGCTGCGCATAATCTGTGCCGGGTTTATCGTATCGGCAGTTAGCGTAACTGCCTGCGGCGCGCTGGAAGGGCTTGGCAAAGGCGTACCGTCGCTAGTAATTTCGCTTCTGCGCTATGTGGTAATAATTATACCGGCGGCGTGGCTGCTAAGCCGCAGCTTTGGGGCGCAGGGCGTTTGGCACGCCTTTTGGCTGGCAGAACTTATAACCGCCGCAGTGGCGTATATTGTGTATAAAAGGTTTAGTAAATGAAAAACAGAATGCTGCTAAATTACGTTAGTACAAAATTTTGTTGGTATTTTGCTGTTTGTATTAAAGCAGAAAACCCCTTGTCAGTTTTTTAATTCTACCTCTGTAAATTTCTAAAATAACATGCCGGGAGTGGTAGCGGCGCTGAAGTAACAAAAAAGAATATGGTTCGACAGCTTAAAAAAAGCATGGCACATCAGCTGCCATGCTTTTTTGCGTAAATGCGAAGGGCTGACGCAAAATATTTTTATAAATAAATTCGCAACGTCTTGTGGGGGGGTAAAGGTATGGTAAAATAATAATATTCATTAATACTGCATAATTCAATCTAAAGCGCATGCATATAAAAATATTACGCTTAGATAAAACAGTAAAAATTTGATGAGGTGGTTTTATGAAACGGAAGAAAAATTTAGAAAGGGCAATTATACTGGGGTTAATTTTAAGCACCGGCGTGTATGGTAGTGCGTGGGCGGCGGAAAGTATAGAGTCAATTACTGATAATAATGCAGAGGCCTATCAGTCATATAGCAAAAATAATGATATTATTATAACTGATGGTGATGAAGGGAATATTGTTTTAAAGCATGATAAACATAATATAAGTATAGAAGCCAATGAAAAATCTGATGCTTCATTAAGCAATATCACATTAATGGGCAACGGTACAGGTGTTTGGCTTACAGAAGAAGTTGCAGCAGGGACA
>OHQO01000936.1_pt1 | contig 11854 bp, 7 predicted proteins | sample 1578051 | NCBI WGS metagenome assembly OHQO01 (sample SAMEA3879592, study PRJEB24766) | human gut metagenome | biome: human-associated habitat; feature: feces | place: USA | collected 1985/1987 | reverse complement strand
CTATGCAAGGGCAGGTATCCCGGAGGTAGTTTCTGTAAAATCCGATTCCGGTATGATGGGCGGAAATGTTTCCCATGAGTTCATGCTTTTAACTCCAATCGGAGAGGATTCCATCGTAATCTGTAATGAGTGCGATTACCGTGCCAATATGGAAGCTGCCGAAAACATTGTAGAGAACGAGACAGAGGCTATGCAGGAGCTGACAAAGGTTCATACACCTGAGATGCATACAATTGAACAGGTCTGTGAATTTTTGCATGTGGATGCAAAGAAATCCATGAAAGCCGTTGTTTACCAGAGAAATTCCGATGACAAATATATTCTCATTTTTGTGCGTGGTGACCTCGAAATTAATGAGACAAAGCTGACCAATTACCTTGGCTGCGATGTCCATCCGGGAGTGATCACAGAGGAGAGTGGTATTCAGGCAGGATTTATCGGACCGGTGAACCAGAATGCAGACTGCATCGTTTTATTTGACCGTTCTTTAAAGGGAACAACAAATCTTGTCTGCGGCGCCAATGAAGTGGATTATCATTACACAGGTCTGAATATGGAGCGCGAGTTCCCGGATGCAGAATATGTTGATCTTGCAAAAGTTGTGGAGGGCGGTATCTGCCCATGCTGCGGTAAGAAATCACTGACCATTTCCCGTGGTATTGAGGTTGGTAACATCTTCCAGCTCGGAACGAAATACACCAAGACCATGAACATGACTTATGTGGACAAAGACGGTACAAGCAAAAATCCGATCATGGGTTGCTACGGTATCGGTGTCGGACGTATGGCAGCTTCCATTTGTGAAGCACATCATGATGATTATGGTCCAATCTGGCCAATGAGCATTGCTCCGTGGCAGGTTCACATCTGTGCGATGAACCTTGACAAAGAAGGTGTCAGGGAAGTAGCAGATACTTTATATGAGAATTTACAGAATGCCGGTGTGGAAGTAATCTATGATGACCGCTCCGTAAGTGCCGGAAATAAATTCTCCGATGCAGACCTTTTAGGGGTTCCGGTTCGTGTTGTTGTGAGCCCACGTAACTTAAAAGAGTCTGTTGTGGAAGTTTCCACCCGTGACAAGAGCCTTATGGAGAAAGTTCCGGTAGAAAATGCCGAGCAGTATGTAAAAGACCTTGTAGAGAAGATGAAAAAAGAGTGTAATCTGGTAAAATAAATGGAAAAAATAAACGGAATCCCGATGATTCCATTTGGACTTCTTGGCGGTTTCTGTGATCATCTGGAAATCAGAATCACAGGACTGTCGGAGGAAGGTTTTTCGTTTCGTGTACCGGAAAAAATAGAAAAAGCGGCGTGCCTTGAGATTTGTTTTTTTGACTTTTCTGCTGACTGTTACCGCAAAGTGCAGTTGGCAGAGAAGGAAAGAGAGATGAAGTTAACAGAGGAGACGCCCTTTTTCTTTATCTATTCGGTGTGGACAAAAAACGGGGAATACAGGGAGCAGGTAAAGCGTCTGGTGACAGATTATGACAACTACATATCGCTAAAACTCGCAGGAGATGATGCGTATCTTTCAGAAAAAATGGTTGGTTATCCGGCAGAATTGGACGAAGTTTACGCAGAGAGCTTCGAAGAGCAGAAGAAAGAGTGGTTCAGTTGTGTTGGTGATGGAATACAGGAGTGCAGGAATACATGGGAGCATAAAAAGTGGAATATTACAGATTTCCCTGAATTCGAGCTCGCCATCACAATAGACCGACCGGAATTATATTATGATTTTCTACAAAAAGACTGGACGAGATTTTGCCACGATTACTGGAAAAACAATTTTCTGGAACATCACACATTGAGTAAGAAGAGAGTGACAAGAATCTACATTGGAAACCAGTTCTGCCACAACCTTTTTCCAAGGAAAGAATTGCTGTTTCAGGTGTTGGAGAAAGCGTTGGAGAACAATCTTGCGGTGACGCTTGCCTTCTCATATATTAGGAATCATCTGTTGGAAGAGATTGATGAACTGTTGCAGGAACTTGAAGTATGGTGCCAAAGCAGAGAAAAAGAGGCAGGCAAGGAGCAGGAAGTGTATTTTCCTGCAAAAAAGGAACAAATCATCACAGAAAATTTGAGAAATCCAATAAATCAGAAAAAGAAAGAATCAGAAACAAAGTATGATTTGGAAGTTATCGTAAACGACTGGGCGATGCCTATACTTTTGCAGGGAAAACCACACTTAAAACCAGTGTTGGGAGTTCTGTTAAATAAACGCAGAAAAGATGTCCGTTTACCTTATAAACATGGTATCGGGAATCACGTGGACAGTCTGGCAGAAAATAATTTGAATTGTGGATTTTATCAGGATTATTTAAAAAATACATTCGATATACAAAGATTTGAATTTGAATCATGTGGATATAAGGTTACAATCCCAGATGGACACCACAGCCTGCATCTTCCTTTTTTCCAGACAAATACCTCGCAGTATTGTACGCTTTATGCCGTTTGCAGATATGGTGACAGGGGAAAACAAAAGTTGCCGGAAAACTGCCCGAAATATTGTGAGCAAAAAGTATTTCTATATCCGAAGCATCTGAAAATGGTGGGAAGGTATAATTCACTGTTTGGATATGATGAGAAAATACTGTGGGATGAAAAACAATTGCAGGATTATCTCGAACAGGGGATTGACCGGATTGTTGTGAATGTTTCTTTGTAATAGTAGGACATTGTCTGGACAGGAATGCATTTTTATATAGAAAACGATTCCGCTGAAATGCAACAGGGGAGAAAAATACGATGGAGTCTGTTCTTGACCGTGTAATCAAGCAGAATACGGAAAATGTAAATTTATTAAAAACAAAAGATTACAATATTTTTTCTGTTTTACAGATACAGTCAAAGGAAGTTCTGATCTGCCGCATGATAGCTGACCTTTTAAATCCGAGAGGGCAGCATGGCGCAGGGGCAGAGTACTTAAAAATTTTCCTGAGAGATTGTCTTGGAATGGAAAAAATGGATACAAAACTGGCAGATCAGGCAATTGTGACGGCAGAATATGCGATTGATGATGAGCGGAGAATCGACATTGTCATCGAAATGGGCAGCCATTTTCTCCCAATTGAAGTGAAAATATATGCGGCTGACCAGAAAAGCCAGTGCTTTGATTATTATCAGTATGCAAAAAGAAGAGATGCGCAGGCGAAAGTGTATTATCTGACATTGGATGGACACAGACCAGGAAAAGACAGCACATCTTCCGGCAGCCAGTCAGTACCGGAGGAGGATATCGTCTGTCTCTCATTCCGTGAGCATATTTTAAACTGGCTGAAAGCATGTAAAAGTTGTGAAAATACAGGAATGGTTCCTATTTTGGAACAGTTTATCCAGAACATAGAACAAATCAGCGGTTATATAAGTGAGAAGGTGAGAAATATGGTAATTGATGAACTGCTTAAGTCGGGTGATTCCCTAAGAGCAGGGATGCAGATCGCAGATTCTATCAATGCTGCAAAAGCCAAACGATTCTGTTCCAAACTTTAAAATGATGAATGATGCAGCGATTGCATTGGCAGACAAAGAGTGTAGAGCAGCATTTGTAACGGAATGCATCCATAAGATAGAAACGGAGATAGAGCGGGTGTGTCAGAGATCGGCAATGCGTAAAAGCGTAGCCCATACGGAATAATTTGCTTGTGATTTATTCTTTCAATCTTTATAATAAAAGACAAAAGAGCGTGAAAAATTACTTCTATAAACAACGTGATTCAGAGAGGATTTTTTATGGGAAGTTATCTTAATCCGGGAAGCGCAGCTTTCCAGGGAAGTTTGCGGTCACAGATATATATTGATAAGAGTGGACTAATTGGGAAAATGAATGCACTGCTTGGAACAGAGCAGAAATATGTCTGCGTCAGCCGTCCAAGACGATTTGGAAAGTCTATGGCGGCAAATATGCTGAGTGCGTATTATGACAGAGACTGCGATACCAGAGAATTTTTTGATAAACTTAAAATCAGTCAGTCAGAAGGATATCTGGAACATTTGAACCAGTATGATGTGTTAAAAATTAACATGCAGGATTTCCTGAGTGGAACACACAGTATGGATGAGATGTTAGAACAGTTGCAAAAACAGGTGATGAAGGACTTGAAAATCAGATATCCGGAATATGCCAAAGAAGATAATCTGATCTTTGTCATGCGGAATATATTTTCCAATACCCATCATTCTTTTATCATTCTGATTGATGAATGGGATTGCCTGTTCCGCGAATATCAACAGGATAAAGATGCACAAAAAAAATATCTGGATTTTCTGCGTTTCTGGTTGACAGACAAAGACTACATTGCTCTTGCATACATGACAGGGATACTTCCGATAAAAAAATACGGTTCTCACTCGGCATTGAATATGTTTATGGAGTACTCGATGACCGATCCGGGAGAACTCGCAGAATTTTTTGGGTTTACGGAAGAAGAAGTTAAGGGATTGTGTGAGGAATATGCCATGAACTTTGAAGAAGTCAAAGCGTGGTATGATGGATATGATCTGATTTCACATAGTCGTTTTGGCGACAAAAGATATTCAATTTATAGCCCGAAATCAGTGGTAGAAGCGATGCTGCGGCACAAATTCGGCACATACTGGAACCGAACAGAGACCTATGAGGCACTGAAAATATATATTCAGATGAATATGGATGGATTGAAAGATTCAGTGATCCAGATGCTTGCAGGGGAGGGTGTGCGTATTAATACCGGAACATTCAGCAACGACATGACAACTTTTGCAACAAAGGATGATGTACTGACCTTACTGGTGCACCTTGGTTATCTGACATATAACAGTGAGACAGAGAAAGTGACCATTCCAAACAAAGAAGTGTCACAGGAATATCTCAATGCCATCAGTACCATGGACTGGCACGAGGTAATGCGTTCGGTCGAAAATTCGCGTAAGTTAGTGGAAGCATTATGGAATCAGGATGCAAAAGCAGTTGCTGCCGGAATTGAGAATGTCCATGATGAGATTTCAATTCTTCAGTATCATGATGAAAACTCATTGAGTTGTACCATTCATCTGGCATTCTATTTTGCAAGAGAATATTATACGATCATCCGGGAACTGCCGACAGGAAAAGGTTTTGCAGATATCTGCATGATCCCAAGAAAAATACACGCAGATAAGCCGGCAGTGATTATTGAATTAAAGTGGGATAAGGATGCAGAAGGTGCAATCGCACAAATAAAAGAGAAAAAGTATGTGAAATCCTTAGAGGATTACAAAGGTAATCTTCTGTTAGCCGGAATTAATTATGATAAAAAGACAAAGACACATACCTGCGTGATTGAGAAAGTGGAACTTTAACAGATGAAAATTGTCGCAGGTTTAGGAAGTATTGATGAATATGAGACATTTGTAAAAGCGGGGGCGGATGAATTCTTTTGTGGATATGTGCCGTTTTCCTGGGCGGAAAAGTACGGTGTGATCCATCCGTTAAACCGTAGGGAAGTACTTTTTTACAATGTGCAGATTGGTTCCATGAGCGAACTGCAGATTCTGAAAAAAATGGTGGACTATTATGGCAAGCCGGTAAAATTGACGTTTAATTCCATCTACTATACAGGGGAGCAGTATCCTGTCATAGCGGAGATCATCACACAGTGCATGGCAGCAGGCTTTGAAAATTTTATCATTGCAGACCCGGCACTGATGCTGTACCTCAGACAGCAGAAAATCAACTGCGGAATCCATTTAAGCGGTGAGACCGCGGAAGTGAACCGGGGAGTGTTAGAACAGATGTTACCGTTTGGAATCCGCCGTGTGATTTTTCACAGGAAAAATTCGCTGGAAGATATGCAAAGCTGTATTAAAGAGGCAGATTTCCCACATGAATATGAAGCCTTCATTTTGAATGAACTCTGTCATTTTTCTGGGGCATTCTGTAATTCCCTGCACTGTGATGAACTGACACATCTTTGCAGAGTACCATATGAACTGGGAAATCTGCACAAGAAAGAAGAGACAGATGCTGCGCAAAAAGATGTGGCAGAAACAGACAGAATACAGGGAAAAGAGGGGAAGGGACTTCCTTTGGATGAAGATGGTTATCTGACCGGCAGTACCGGTTGTGGGCTCTGCGCACTTTACCGCATGAAACAGGTCGGCATTACCCATTTAAAACTGGTCGGTCGTGGCAATTATACCGATTTTATGGAAAAGGATATAAGGCAGTTGCGGAAAGTTCTGGATATTTTGGAAAACTCCGACAGTGAGGCGCAATATCAGAAGAAAATGAAAGCCTCACTTTTTCCGGATGGATGCAGTCGAAACTGTTATTATCGGTGAGAAAAGAAGATCTGAGGAACATTTTTATATATTTGAACAGATAATTATTAGTTATATCGATAAAATTCATTAATAATAATGACTTTTCAGGAAAAGAGAACCTATGCTATACTGCTATCGGATGATAGGAAAAACAGGATGAAAATATATGCTGGCAGATAGAAAAAGCCACTTTTTTCACACTGTCTGGAACAAAAGTAAAAATAACAGGAGTCTAAAAAATGGAAAAAATAAAAGAGTACACATCCCCTTATGAAATGGACGGAAGAATTCCATGGCCGAAAGCGATCGTTTATGGTTTGCAGCATGTTCTGGCAATGTTTGTCGGAAACCTGACACCGCTGATCGTGATCTGTGGTGCATGCGGTATTGGAGCAGCATCTGACTTTGCAGAGGTTTATGTGGAATTATTACAGAATGCAATGATCATTGCCGGCGTTGTCACATTGGTTCAGCTTTTCGCAATCGGTCCTGTCGGTGGACGTGTTCCGATTATTATGGGAACGAGTTCCGGTTTTATTGGTGTATTTAAAAGCGTTGCAGGTGTTATGGGTGGCGGAGTGATCGCATATGGCGCGATCATGGGTGCGTCGATCATCGGTGGTCTGTTTGAGGGCGTGCTTGGATTTTTCTTAAAACCGCTCCGCAGATTTTTCCCTGCTGTGGTGACAGGAACAGTAGTTTTATCGATCGGACTTTCCCTGATCAGTGTTGGTGTCAGCTCCTTTGGAGGGGGATCTTCTGCGGCTGACTATGGTTCATTGGAAAATTTATTCATCGGTCTTGTTGTGCTGATCATTATTCTTGGGGTAAAACACTTTGCAAAGGGAATGGCAAGTTCTTCCTCCATCCTGATCGGTATTATTGCAGGATATGTGTTATGTTTTATTATGGGAATGATCCTTCCGACAACCGCAGTGAATGCTGACGGAGTGGAATACACCAAGGCATGGGTTTTAAATTTTGATAAGGTAAGAGAAGCCTCCTGGTTTGCATTGCCGAAAGTAATGCCGGTAAAACCGATTTTTGATATGCGTGCGATCGTGCCGGTACTGATCATGTTTATCGTGACAGCCGTGGAAACGATCGGTGACATTTCCGGTGTTATGGAAGGCGGACTTGGACGTGAAGCAACAGACAAGGAACTTTCCGGAGGCGTTATGTGTGATGGACTTGGTTCTTCGCTCGCTGCGTTATTTGGCGTACTGCCAAATACTTCTTTCAGCCAGAATGTCGGATTGGTTACGATGACAAAAGTAGTAAACCGTATGGCACTTGCGTGCGGAGCAGGAGTGTTGATCCTCTGCGGACTGTTTCCTAAGCTTGCAGCATTGATCTCTATTATGCCGCAGAGCGTTCTCGGTGGAGCAGCGGTTATGATGTTTTCCTCTATCGTAGTCAGCGGTATCCAGCTGATCACAAAGGAAAAACTGACCGGAAGAAATATTACGATCGTATCTGTCGCACTGGGACTTGGTTATGGACTTGGAGCAAACAGTGACATTTTAAGAATGCTGCCGGATACCATGCAGTTGATCTTCGGTGGTTCCGGAATCGTTCCGGCTGCAATTGTTGCACTGGTCTTAAATATTGTGCTTCCTAAGGATGAGGCTTAAGAAGATAGGTAAATAGAAGAAAAAGTGTATGGATAAATAGGATTTCCTTTGTGAGTTCTGCGAACAGGAACATCCTATTTGTCCGTGCACTTTTTCTTTATAGAAGTATCAGAAATAAACTTGTGGAAGCATTTAAAAATAGTGTATAATAGAAAGACAGAGCTTTAAACAAAGGAATTAAGATACATGATTTTAAAGAAGAAAATTCCAAATGATTTTTATAAATTATTCCGCACAAAAAACAGGGAAGCATATATGCAGTTTGTCACAGCCATTTACGAGGAAAACAATGAAGTATATGCTTCTCTCGGTCTTACGCAGGAAGAGTGTGTGCTTATTATTGAGAACACGATCGAGAAATCAAAGATCGTGTGGCAGGAAGAGGACGATATGGAGGAAGGAGAAACGCCGGATGCATTATTTCCAAGCGATTCTCCTTCCGGCATGTTAAACCACCTGATCCGGTGGGGATGGCTGAAAAGTGATTTTGATGAGAAACTGAATACCTGTGTGATCTCTTTCCCGGAATACAGCCAGTTGTATGTCGAGTTGTTTAAAAAGCTGCAGAGTGATGATGACAGCCGGGAAAGAGAGAGCATGCTTTCCATTTACAGTGCGTTGTTTACTTATCATTCTGACAATGAAAAAAACAATGATATTTTAAAAAGCGCACTGCGCACATCCAAAAGTCTGGGGCAGCTGCTGTCCAACATGCAGGATGGAATGCGTTCTTATTTTGATGAGCTGTCCTCCCAGAAACATTTTATCGGGATTCAGCAGGTGCTTGTGGAGGAGATCAACAACAGTGACAGCAAAAAATATGCAATCCTCACGACGACGGACAGTTTTTACCGGTACAAGGAGGCAGTGAAAGAACTTATCAGTGAAATTTTAAACGAAAATGATGAGAAAAAAGCGGTGCTTCTGAAAGAAAAAAATTCTCTCGAAACAGGCACACTATTACAGAAGAGAAATGAGTACAGATTGCAGTATTGTGAGGATACGAGCAGGATCGTGATGCAGTTGGAGCGGGAATTTGACATGATCGAGCGCAAATACAATAAACTCATTGAGCAGAAAACCGTTTTTGCAAAGCGTGCGCTGGCCCGCATCCATTACATTTTGCAGGAGGGCGTCAGTGAGGAAGATAACATCATCAAACTGATCAATCTGTTAGACCGCAGTGAGAAAAAAGATGAGATTTTGGTGGAAATGAGAGAGCGTATCCGTTTTTCTTCGCAGTTTAAAAATATTACAGATAACAGTTTTGCTGGAAGAAGAGACCGCGGGGACGGAGCATTTGCACCGGTGATGCTGGACGAAGAAATAGACGCAAGGGAACAGCACATGACGGATTTTGTTCCAAAGCCGTTGTATACAAGAAACGAGTTACAGAGTTTCCGAAGAAAAAATACCGTGGATGGAGTCTTTGTGGCAACAGAAGAGACCGTACAGTCCGTGGAAGATCTGGAAAAACTTCTTTTTCTCTGGCAGGAAGAGACGGAGGAGCGTCTTGCGGAAGATACAGTGTCGGTGGATGGCGAGATACGGAGTGAGGACGGACTAACTTATTCGAGACTTGTGATCGGGCAGAATCAATAAAATTGAGTTATGATACAGGAAAGAAGGCATTGGAAAAAATGTTACAATATATGGAAACTGTCTCACAGGGCGAGGCAGAAAATATCAGAAAAACGATACAGGATTTATTCCGGCAGACATGCATTTTACAGGTGAAATGTGATCCGGCAACTCTGGTACAGCACGACAATCCGAGGTATCAGGTGTGTCTGCGCCACAGAGAGTTTATCGCGGACTATCTGTCTGTTCTGGACTGCGAACTTGTGCATGATCCGCAGGAACACATTTTCCGGATCACGGGGGATGGCGTTATGACAGAGCGTATGAGCCTTATGACAACGAAGCTGGTCATTCTTTTAAAAATGATCTATCGTGACAAAATCATGGGGGAAGGTCTGCATGCAACTACCACAAATCTGGCAGAGATCCGTGAGTATGGAAAAAATACAAACCTTATTACAAGACGTCTCACAGGACAGGAGTGGAACGATGCACTTGTCCTAATGAAAACGCATCAGATGATCGAACTGCCGGGAGCCGTTGCCAATCTGGAAGATTTTACCCCGATTTATATTTACAGCACTGTAAATGTGTTCTGCTCGGCGATGGATATCAACGAGCTGGTGCGCACCTATCAGGACGAGGTGGAAGAACTTCTGACAGAAGAGGAAAAAGAGAATTAGATCATTGACAAAAGGAGCAGTACATTTGAGCCAGGCAAAGAAAATTTTCACCCGCATGTGTCTGAACAACTGGGGTGGAATTAATCATAAAGTATTAGAATTTAATGAATATGTGAATTTATTCAGCGGAAAAAGCGGATCTGGAAAATCGACTGTTATGGATGCGATCCAGGTTATTTTATATGGAAGCTTCAGTCCGAGCTTTTTGAACAAGGCGGCGGATGATGCCAAAAACCGCAGAAGTGTTTTAAGCTACCTCCGTGGTGAGCAGAAAGATGGTTCTGCAAACCGTGGAAACTGCGATTTCTGCTCGGTCATTGCGTTGGAGATCAAGGACACGGGAACGCACATCACTACGTGTGTGGGCATTGCGTTTGAAGTGAGAAGAAATGATTCTGAGATCAAAAAGTTTTCCTATTTCAGCCATTCCGGAAAGATGCCGGAACCGGGGTATATCACGGAGGAGGGCTTCTGTTATTCCAATCAGGATATCAAAAAGCTGGTAAATGAGAGAGCCGTATCGAAGGATAACCGTGGAAAAGGGGATGTCAACCGTATTTACGCTTCCAAGGAAGCTTATCTTGGAACGTTATATGATGTCATTTTAGGTTACATTGATCCAAACCGTTTTATCACGATGGAAAAGAGTGCAATCGCACTGAAAATGACAAACGGAACAGGACAGTTTATCCGTGATTATATGTTTCCAAAGAGCACGTCAGACACGATCGGAACGATCAGTGAGCAGTTAGATGCCTACCGCCAGATCAAGGAAAAAATTGAGGATATGCGGAAACGTATCGAACTTTTGACAGACGTAAAAGAGACCGGGCAGGAGCTGGTGACGCTCCAGACCGATATGATCCGCACAGAGAGTTTTATCCGCTGCATTGATATTGAGGATCTCCGGGCGAAAATAGAGGCAGCCGAGGAGGACAAAAAAAGAATTGAAGAAGAGCAGGCACAGCTGCAGCAACAGGCAGACACGCTCGCCGAAGAGCGCGGAGAGGTCGAACAGGAGCTGATACGTGTAAGTGCAGATTTAAAAGCCAGCGATCTTGGAAACAAACAGCAGCAGTTAGAGGAATTAGAGGAAAGAAGCCGTATGCTGATCGATAACAGCAGACAGTGGCGCAAAATCGTTCAGGGATTGAAACAGTGGGAAGAGGACGAGGTCATCACCGATTATATCAGCAATCCGGTTCTAAATCTCATTGAAACAATCGAAAATGGAAATGTGACAGAGGAAAACTGTCAGGAACTGCATTTGAAAATAGAGTCTGCAAAGCAGGATATTGAAAACGAATTTGAAGATTACAGTGAGCAGAAGCGCGAGACAGGAAAAGAACTGAAAGAAAAGCAGAAGCTTGTGGATGATATGAAAAACAATCGGAAATCCTACAGCGAGAATCTCCGTTCTGCAAGAAGTTCCCTGGAGCGGAAATTAAGCGACCTTTACGGAAGAACGATAAAAGTCCAGATTCTGGCGGATCTTTTTGATGTGGCAGACGAAGAGTGGAAAAATGCGGTCGAGGGCCGTATGGGAAGGCTGAAGTTTTCTCTGATCACAGAGCCAAAGTTTGCGCATGATGCGGCGGCGGTCTTTCGTGAGATGAAACAGTTTGAGGAAGTGGATCTCATTAATTCCAAAGCGATCGCAGACAGCGA
>OHQO01000922.1_pt1 | contig 11991 bp, 10 predicted proteins | sample 1578051 | NCBI WGS metagenome assembly OHQO01 (sample SAMEA3879592, study PRJEB24766) | human gut metagenome | biome: human-associated habitat; feature: feces | place: USA | collected 1985/1987 | reverse complement strand
GCGACAAACTGATGACCCGTTATGAAATGGCACAGATTGTAGCAAAAGCTATGGCTAAAGGCGCAAACGTAGACAAACTGGCAGCAGAATTTGCTGACGAACTGGACAGCCTCGGCGTTCGCGTAGCTAATCTTGAGAAAAAATCTGACAACGTAAAAATCACCGGTCAGATCCGTATGAGCTATCGTGATACTGATGTTGATAAACATGATGGTCATGGTTTGTCTCAAGGCCGTCTGCGTACCCGTTTGTTTGTAAATGGTACAATTAATGAAGACTGGACTTATACCGGTCGCTTTGAAAACAACCAGTATCTTGATGATGCAGAATCCAAAGACGATGTAACTCTGAACTGGGCTTATGTATCCGGCCGTGTTGGCGGTGTTAAAGTAGATGCTGGCCGTCAGGACTTCACCAATGTTGGCGGTACTGTAATTGATACCCGCGGCGATGGCATTAAACTTGCTTATGGCAAAGACGTTAAAGTTTACGGCTGGGCACTTAAAGGCTCCGATGATTTGGCAGAAGTTGCTGATGATCCGTCTACCCCGGTTGATGAATCTGAAGAAGGTTTAACTTCTGATGACCGTGTATATGTAGCTGGCGTAGCTGCTAAAATGGGTGTTGTAGATGCAGCTGTTAACTACTATAAAGTAGATACTGAATATGACCAAGATATTTATGAAATCGCAGCTGGTTGGGAATTCATGGATGACCTGACATTGAAAGGTGCTTGGTACAACGGCGATGTATCCGGCAGCGATGGCGATGACAATGGCTGGATGGTAGGCCTGAATTATGCAGGTGCTAAAGCTTCTAAACCTGGTAGCTGGGGCGCTTATGTAAACTACATGGATCGTCCGGACAGCACCGTAATTTATCCTACTCTTGCTTCTTACACCTATATTCCTTGCGATCTTACTGTTTACAGCGATGGGTACAAAGGTATCGAAGCTGGTGCAAATCTGACTCTTGCTAAAAACATTGTAGCAGGTGTTAAATACTACAACCTTGATTCCCGTGAAGGCGACGCTAACACTGAAACCATTTGGTCTGAAGTAATCTTCACATTCTAATCGTAATAAAGTTAATATTACTAATAGTTAGAACTGTTAAAGCGGATGGCTTTATGCCTTCCGCTTTTTCTTTACAAAAAATGGCGGATAAAATCCGCCATTTTTTATCATAACTTAATATTTAATATTTAATTTTAAATATGTGCCGCACTTATTTTTACGCTGTAGCCCATAACATAATCCAGCATTTCTACCGGTACCATGGTTACGCCGTCGATAAGTTCCGGTTTGTTTTGCAGTTTAATGCGCATGCGCTGTTTACCGTACTCATTGCTGTTAATTGTGCATACTGCGCTGCGCGGGCCGTCATAAACAACGGCTGTCTGTGCGTCCTGATTCCATGTTACGGTATAGCCAAGTGCTTCTGCTACGGCGCGCAAAGGAACATATAAGGTGTTGTTTTTGTTTACAAGTTTAACGTCTGCAAGCTCTTTGCCGTTTAAAGCAATTACTCCGGCCGTTGTGCTGATGTTAATATCAGCAAGGCCCTGCTGCAATAAAACTGCTTTGGTTGCAGTAGCCTGACCGGGCAAACTTAAGGTGGAAATTTCATACCATAACAGCATTTTGTCGCCCGGTTTAAGTTCAGCAGCTTCCGGGTAAACTTCCGGCAGCAGGGTAACATATTGTGTTTCGTTAACGTTAAGCACGCGTACGCTGCCGTCTTCACGCGGTTCTACTTTGCCGATGTTAAAATAGGTAAAGGTGGGGCGACTGTCTTCCGGGCCGGAAATAATGGCATCCGCTTTTCCCTGCGGCGGCAGGCTGCGCGTTAAAGCAGGGCCGTACCAGGCGCTGACATGTCCGTCTTTTTTTACATCATTGGCGCCAAGATAATAGCCGGTGCCGCTTTGCAGTATATAGGTGTTGTCCGTAATATGCAGGGCAACGCTGTCGAACGGTTTATTGCTGTTTTTTACGGTAATCATGCTGCCGGTATTTTCCGTTACGGTTCCGGACATTTGCAGTTCCTTCGGCACATTCTGCGCCGCCATGGCACTGCCGCTTAACGTAAGCAGGCACAGTGCCGCTATAAGCATTTTCTTCATTTTATGCAGCTCCTTTAATATATAAACTAAAAATATTATAGCATGTATATGCCTTCTTGTTCCAGTATGTTGCAAAGAGTTTGCAAAAGTGTAAAATTTGTGATAAGAGTTAAAAAATATATTACCAAAAAGAGGATTTTTGAAAGATATAGAGTATACTAATAATATATATGGTATTTTATGGGTTAAATTAAAGCGGCAGAAGGGGATGAGAACAATTTCTTTAAGTACAAGGCAAAAGCGTATAGCTGAGATTGTAAGACAGGACGGACCGATTACCGGCGAACATATTGCAGAAAGACTTAATGTTACGCGCGCTGCCTTGCGCAGTGATTTGGCCATTTTGGTGATGGGCGGCATTTTGGACGCAAGGCCTAAAGTAGGGTATTTTTACACCGGAAAAAACACCCTCGGTATGCTGATGGAAGAAATTTCCGGTATCTGCGTGCGCGATTTGCAGTCTGTGCCGGTTGCCGTCAACCACGATAAGAGTGCTTACGAAGCGGTTATAACAATGTTTCTGGAAGATGTGGGAACGGTATTTGTTATTGACGATGCCGGGCTGCTGGCCGGTGTTGTTTCGCGTAAAGATTTGTTGAAGGCTGCTATCAATAATAATTATAACCTGCGCGAAGTACCGGTTGTTATGGTAATGACGCCGCTTTCCAAATTAATTGTTGTAACTCCGGAAGATTCCGTGGCAGCTGCTGCCCGGAAGATTATTGATAATGAAATTGACTGCCTGCCGGTTGTGCGCTGTATAGAAGAAGGCAGCCGCAGCTACGAGGTTGTGGGCAGAATTACAAAAACTAATTTTACGCGTCTGCTTGTAGATTTGGCAGAGGGCAAAGGGGGCAATTATCATAGCTAAGACACCGGTTATTTATGCTGTGTCCGATTCTATCGGCGAAACTGCCGAATCGGTTGTAAAGGCTACAACCAGCCAGTTTGTACAGGAAAAATTTGACGTTATCCGCGTTCCTTATATTAAAGATGCTCAGCAGGTTGAAAAAATACTTGAAGAAGCCAAAGAAAGCGGCGGCATTGTTTGCTACACTATCGTATCGCCGGAACTGCGCGAGCATATTATGCAGAAGGCAATGGAACTTGACGTTGAAGTTATTGACGTTGGGGCCAATGCTGAAAGCCATTGAAAAAACTTCCGGGCTTTTGCCTAAAAACCAGGCAGGACTTATCCATGCTTTGGACCACGAATATTTTAAACGTGTTGAAGCAATTGAGTTTGCCGTTAAATATGACGACGGCAAGAACCCGCTGGGCCTTTTAAAGGCAGACGTTGTGCTGATTGGCGTAAGCCGTACCAGTAAAACGCCGCTGAGCATGTACCTTGCGCACAAGCAGCTGAAAGTTGCCAACGTGCCGCTGGTGCCGGAAATTGCTCCGCCGGAAGAACTTTTCAAAGTTCCTCCCCATAAAATTATAGGCCTTTTGATTGACCCGTTTAAATTAAACGAGATACGCAGCGAGCGTTTAAAAACCATGGGGCTGAGCGACGGCGCAAATTACGCGGATGTAAGGCGTATCAGCGAAGAACTGGAATACGCCAAGGCCATTATGCGCCGCGTACACTGCAAAATCATTAATGTATCAAACCGTGCTATTGAAGAAACAGCCGGCATCATACTTGATTACGTACAGAAAAACAGAGACAGGAACATATAAAAATAACCCCCGTTTTAACGGGGGTTATTTAGGCTGGCGTTATAAAAATTTTTTATCGCGTACATTATAGGTTAAATCGCCTGAGTGCGGCGTGCCGTTAACGGTAACGTTCCCGGAGAAAACAGCGTTTTTTGTTTTCCAGTTAAAGCTGCCGTTATCGGCGGTAATACGCAGGTTATCCTGGGTAAAAACCATGTTGCCGTTTACATAAGCCGTGCGTTCATTGCCCTTAACTTCAACGGAATCGCAGTCAAAATGTATTCCGGTGGGCTTGTCGGTAAGGCTGATATTACCCTGTGCATGAACCTCCAGCTGATACAGGTAAACCTGTGCAGCATCGCCGTCAATAACGCGGTCGCCTAAGTCCACGTGTACGTGCCCTTTTAAATCGTAAACTCCCGTAAAGGGGTTAAAAGTCTGGCTGTCGCTGGAAATATCCGGCTGGGCAGCAAAAGCCGAAGGTATAAACAAAAACATAAGCATAAATAAAACTGCAAAAATTCTTTTCATTGTAAAAACCTCTTTATTTTATGAATATACTATTATTATAGACTTTGGCGCGCCGGGCGGCAAGGCAGATTAAGTGAAATAAAGGTGAAAGAAATGGTTATAAGAAAGTTGATAGAAGCTACAGAAGAAAAGATTTTGGCGCCATGGGCACAAAAAAGTGCCGCTGCCGTGCGTGAGCACGAGGAAGAAGCGGATGACCTGCGCACTGCTTATCAGCGCGACAGGGACAGAATTATTCATAGCATGGCTTTTAGAAAATTAAAGCATAAAACGCAGGTTTATTTAAACCCGGGTGACCATTACCGTACGCGGCTTACGCACAGCATGGAGGTCTCGCAGATTGCAAGGACAATAGCCCGTGCGCTGCGCTTAAATGAAGATTTAACGGAAGCGGCGGCACTGGGGCACGATTTGGGGCATACGCCCTTCGGGCATGCGGGCGAGCGCGCCATTAACGCTTATACGGGGCATTTTAAGCATAATGAGCAAAGCCTGCGGGTGGTAAAATATTATGGGCGCGAAGGGCGCGGGCTGAATTTAACTTTGGATGTATGCGATGCCATTGTTAACCATACGGGCGATACTTTGCCGAAAACGCTGGAAGGGCAGATAGTGCGCCGCTGTGACCGTATAGCCTATTTATGCCACGATTTTGACGACGGCTGCAAAGTGGGAATTATAGGGCCGGATAAACTGCCGGGTATTGTTGCAATGCGCCTCGGCACAAAACCAAGCCAGATTCTTGACATTCTTGTACGCAATGTGGTGGAAAGTTCGGCAGGAAAACAGATTGTCAGCATGGATAAATATTATGAAGAAGCAATGGATGAATTCCGCTGCTTTATGTTTGACTATGTTTATCTTTCGCCGCCGCTGAAAAATGAACACCGCAAGGCAGAACATGTTGTAACCACGCTTTTGGATTTATATATGCACCGCCCGGAAATGCTGCCGCAGGAATATGCCGTTAACGTGGAAAGGCACGGCTTACAGCAGGTTGTGGTTGATTATATTGCCAGCCTGACGGACGCGGCTGCCGTACAGCAGTTCAGCAGGCATTATTTGCCTGTTATTATTTAATGTAGCGAAAAATAAATTATCGTCAATAAAAAAAGAGGATTTTCTGTTTATATATTGAATATAAATAAAACAGATGATATTTAAAGTGACGGGAGCAAGGCAAATGAGCAGTATGTTTGATGATTTTAAAGAGCAGGTCCGCTCACAGGCAAATATCGTCGAAATAGTATCGGAATATGTACCGCTGAAAAAACGCGGCAGCAGCTATTGGGGCTGCTGTCCTTTTCATGGCGAAAAAACGCCGTCTTTTTCCGTATCGCCGGATAAGAATTTTTTTTATTGCTTTGGCTGCCATGCAGGCGGCGATGTTTTTACCTTTATAATGAAGGAAGAAAACTGCACCTTTCAGGAAGCATTAAAAATTCTAGCCAATAAACTTGGCATACCTGTTCCGGAGCGCGAAAAAACACGGCAGGAAATTGAACGCGAAAAAGAAACAAAGGAAATTATTGCCGCCAACGAACTGGCAACACGTTTTTATCAGGCCTGCCTTACCAAAAGCGAGTTTGGCAAACTGGCGCAGCGTTATCTTGCTGGCAGGGGCATTACGCCGGAAATTATCGAAAAATTTTCTATCGGCGTGTCGCTGCCGGGTTATACTTCGCTTGTAAAAGCGCTTGGCAAACGCGGCTGCCGCGAGGAACTGCTGATAAAGGCGGGGCTTGCCGTTAAAGGGCGTAACGGCGCTTACGATAAATTCCGCGGCAGGGTTATGATACCCATTGAAGATGCACGCGGGCATGTGGTTGGTTTTGGCGGGCGCATTCTGCAAAATAATGCCGAAGCAGCCAAATATATGAATACCGCCGAAACAGAATGGTTTAATAAACGTACATTGTTGTTTGGCCTGCACGCGGCAATTAAAGAAATAAAAAACAGGCGTCAGGCAATTATTGTTGAAGGCTATATGGACGCGATAAGCCTTCATGCCGCCGGTATCGGCTGGGCTGTGGCTTCAATGGGCACGGCATTTTCGGCAGAGCAGGCAAAACTTTTGGCGCGCGTATGTGATGAAGTTGTGTTTTCGTACGACAGCGATGAAGCCGGGCAGCGCGCCGATATGAGGGCTGTAAGCATAGCACGCGCGGCGGGGCTGCGGGTTAAAGTGCTGGCAGTGCCAGACGGCAAAGACCCGGATGAATTTGTGCGCAGGCACGGCACAGAAGCCTATCTTGAATTAGTTAAAAACGCTGCTGACGGTATTGACTTTCAGATGCGGCAGGTAATAGCGCAAAATAATGTTTCAAATTTAGCAGGAAAAGTGGAAGCGGTGTCGAATATACTACCATTCCTGTTAGAATGTAAAAATGATATAGAAGTGGCAGGGTATATACGCAAATTAGCCCAGCTGCTGACGATAGATGAAAGCCTTATCATAAGCGAATACCGCAAAATGAGCCGCAAAAGCGGCAGCCAGGGGAATGTGCCTCTGTCGGTGCAGCCAAAAGCAGTGCGGGCGGCCGCGCCGGATGACGAAGCGGAACAGCAGCTGTTGAACATACTTGCAAAAAATATCAGCCTTCTACCCGTATACAGGGATGAAATAGCCAAAGCCGGATTCAAGTCACCGGAACATCAGGAAATTTATTCATCACTGACGGGAATGCTGGAAAATATGCCGCAGGATGTTACGGCTGAACTTTTCAGGGTGTTAAGCCCTGAGGCTTCAACGGTTTTTGCAGCGATAATGGCGAAAAATGTGCAGCCCGGCGATGAAGAAAAACTTATTGCCGACTGCATACGTATGATGAATAAAAGCAGGCTGGAGGCTTTATATGAAAAGCACCGGCTGCTTGCGGATGAATATGAACGTTTGGGGGACAGCCGCTTTTTGCAGGAACTTGCAGAAAGCCAGAAGATAAAAGATGCTATTAAAAATTTGTATTGAAATGGTTAAAGCAGTTTATCACGAAGGGAGGGAACACCATGGCTAATACAAAAATACCGTCCGAGCAGGTTGAGGAATTATTGTCTAAAGGAAAATCACATGGCGGTGTTCTCACTTATCGTGAAATTATGGACTCCATGCAGAACGCTGAAGACATGAGCGCCGACGATATGGACAGCATGTATGAACTGATTGCCCAGAAAGGCATTGATGTTGTTGACGATGCTAACGACGACCTTGACCTGGAGCCGGAAGCAGTAAGTGAAGCCGACGAAATAAACGAGGCCGAGCTTGCCAATATGAGCGTGCCCGAAGGCGTAAGCATTGACGACCCGGTGCGCATGTACCTGAAAGAAATAGGGCGAGTGCCTCTTTTGGTTGGTGAAGACGAAGTTAAGCTTGCCAAACGCATGGACAAGGGCAAACAGGCTTACAGGCTGCTGCACGGCACAAGGCACGGCGTGGTTGCGCCCGTATATACCGGCAAGGATTCCACGCAGGAACTTATTGCCAAGGCGCGCGAGCTTATTAAAGACGAAAAAACAATCTGCGATTTGCGCAGCATAACCAAAGCGCTGCAATTTATTGAAGCGAGAGAAAAAAGCGGTAACCCCTGCACAATAGAAGAATATAAAGCACTGGTTGCCGATTTTACCCGTGACGAATGCATGCGCCTGCACAAACTTTTGCAGGATGAGCATATAACCATAAGCGGCAGCGAAAAAGTAACTCCCGATGCACATACCAGTGATAAAGAAATTCATTCGCTGTTTGATTTAAAAACCATTCTGGAAGAAGTTAAGCGCCGCCTGCCGGAAGAAAAAGATACGGCTGTTTTTGATGCTTACCTTGAAATTGAGGACGATTACAAAAAACTGCTGGAAGAAGTTTATGAGCAGGGCGAAGAAGCAAAACGCTGCCTGTCGGAAGCAAACCTGCGCCTTGTTGTAAGCATTGCCAAACGTTATGTAGGGCGCGGCATGCTGTTCCTTGACCTGATTCAGGAAGGCAACCTCGGCCTTATTAAAGCAGTTGAAAAATTCGATTACAATAAAGGCTTTAAATTCAGTACCTATGCAACATGGTGGATACGCCAGGCCATTACAAGGGCTATTGCCGACCAGGCGCGCACTATCCGCATTCCTGTGCATATGGTGGAAACCATTAATAAACTTATCCGCGTATCGCGCCAGCTTTTGCAGGAACTGGGCCGTGAGCCGCAGCCGGAAGAAATTGCCAAGGAAATGGATACTTCCGTTGACCGCGTGCGTGAAATTATGAAAATTGCCCAGGAGCCGGTATCGCTGGAAACTCCTATCGGTGAAGAAGAAGATTCGCATTTGGGCGATTTTATTGAAGACCATGACGCGCCGGCACCTGCTGATGCAGCTTCGTTTACGCTTCTGCGCGAGCAGCTTGACGAAGTGCTGGAAACATTGACGGTACGCGAGAAGAAAGTACTGGAACTGCGCTTTGGCCTTGAGGACGGACGCAGCCGTACCCTGGAAGAAGTAGGGCAGCACTTTGGCGTAACACGTGAACGTATCCGCCAGATTGAAGCCAAGGCTCTTAGAAAATTAAGGCATCCGAGCCGCAGCAAACGCCTGAAAGATTTTCTTGAATAGTTGACAATATATACTAACTTTAGTAAAATATTACTGTTGGCTAATTGCCATCAGCTTGGGCCTATAGCTCAGTGGTAGAGCCATCGGCTCATAACCGATTGGTCGTAGGTTCGAATCCTACTGGGCCCACCAATCCAAAAACAAGACGCAGATTTCGGTCTGCGTCTTTTTGTATATCCGGCAGGTTTTATTTATCCTGCTATATATGTTACTGCACTGAAAACGGCAAGCAAAAGTGCCGACATCGGTACAAGCGTTTTTAGGCATTTAAAGTAATCGGCTTTAAAATAATCAAGCGTTACAAGCAGGCACATATGCGTCGGTGTAAGCATCTGCCCGGCAACGCCAAACACCATGGCAATGCCCGCAAGCGTTAAATCTCCCGGTGCCATAGCGGCGATAATAGGCATTACTATGGCAACATGACCTTGCGACATACCCGTAAGTATGCCGATAATAAATGATACGGCGGCAACAATGGCAGGTACCGGCAGCGGTGATTTTTGAAATTCGCTTACTATAAGGTGCAGGATGCCGGTATCGGTTAAAATTTGTATAAAGTAGAAAATGCAGACGATATTAAGCAGCATTTTCCTGTCGCACGCACCTGCAAAAACTTCTTTAATATTTAATGTATGGTTGGTAAAGCGCAGTACAAATATCATAATAAAAACAACCAGCGCCATAGCGGCAGCCGCCGTAAAATTAAAAGCGGTTATTAAAATAAAGTTGGCGGCAACCGGGGCAATGGCAAAGCAAAGAGTTTTCAATTCTTTTGTAAAGTTTACTTTTCCGGTTTCTGTAATAATGTGCGGCGAAAGTTTTAACGGGCGCATTAAAACCAGCCAGCCTACCATAAAAAACAGCGGTGTAACCCATGCCAAATGCAGCAGCAGGCTGCTGAAGGGGATAGCGGCAATGCTGCAAGCCATCAGCATACCGGGAATAATAGGGCTGGAAAATTCAAAAATATGGCGGAACCAGAAATTAATATTGGCTTTGTGTTCTGCAGTCAGGTTTAAACCTTTGGCTGTTATTTCAACAATAGGGGCGGAAAAGCGCGCTCCACCAAGCGAAGGCAGAAGCCCTAAAAATGCCGGCATAATGGCAAGCGTAAGGCGCGGGCTTTTAAGCAGGCGGTGCAGTGAACGCACAAGGTCATCCAAAATGCCGCCGGTACGCAGCTCAATTTCCAGGCACATAACAAAGTACAAGGCAAAAATTAAATCGTAAGTGCGGTAAGCGCTGAAGGTTTCTATCCAGGCGTTCCACAAATAATGCGGCTGCGGGGCGGCAGCTGCCCAAATAAAAATGCCTGCCGTTAAAATTGCCGGTCCTATCGGCACACGGCGGCGCAGCAGTACAATAATAATCAAAAGTGCTGAAATTAAAATTACAAAAATATTCATAATTTAACCACCTTTTTTATTTATGAAGAAAGTTTAACACGTTTTCAGGCTATTGAAAAATATGAATATAGTAGTAAGATAATAAGTAAATACTAATAACGAGGAAAATAAAATGACAATCCGTTATCTGGAAATTTTTGTGGAAGTATGTAAATACATGAACATGAGCAGAGCGGCGCAGTCGCTTATGATTTCGCAATCGTCCGTCAGCCAGGCGGTTAAGGCGCTGGAAAAAGAATATAATGTGCTTTTGTTTGAACGCCTGAACCACAATCTTTATTTAACCGCTGCCGGAGAGAAAATGCTGTACCTTGCAACGCAGGTTTTAAAAAGCATCGGGCGCTTGAATTCTGCCATGCATAATGCGCCGGTATCGCTTAATATCGGTTCGTGCAATACGGTTGGCGCAAGTTTTCTGTATCCGCTGCTGGCGGAATTTAAAAAGCGCAGCCCGGATATTCATATCAGTGCCGAGATAAGCAATACCCAAACCTTAATGGAGAAAATTTTAAACAGCAGCCTCGATCTGGCAATAGTTCCGGAAACGGTGCAGCAGGATTCTTTTGAGTATCTGCCGTTTTTTGATGATGACATAGTTGTTATATGCTGGCCGGGGCATCCGCTGGAAGGTCGTACGGCAGCGCTTGAAGAAATTGCCGGAGAAGTTTTTGTAGGCAGGGAAAACGGCAGTGCGACAGACCTGCTTTTAAAAAATGTATTTGCCAAAAACGGGCTGCCGCTGAAAATTAACTGTGTCTGCAACAGTGCGGCTTCTGTAAAGCTTGCTGTAAAAAATAAAATGGGCATAGCTTTTATTTCGCGTTTTTTGGTTAAGCGTGAGCTTAAAGAGCATAAACTTGGGTGCATTAATCTTTGCAGCAAGGTGTTTACGAGGCGTTTTGGCATTATTTACCATAAAGATAAAGTTTTAAGCAAAGAATTTACCAGGTTTACCGGTTTTTGCCGACAGCTTGGGCAGCAGGGCTTGGAAACCCTGCTTGACGATAATTAAACGGGAGGGTTTATAATGGAAAAAGATTTGCAGGTTTTAATAGAAAAAGCACTGGCGGCGGGTGCTTCCGCAGCCAGAGTTGTGGATGTAAACATGATAAAAACAGGCTCTTGGACGCGCTGGAAATGCCAGTACGGCTGCCCGAATTACGGCAAAACTTTGTGCTGCCCGCCGTATTCGCCCGATTATGAAGCTACGCAGCGCTTTTTGAGCGAGTATCAGAAAGGCATTATTGTGCAGTATACCATGCAGCTTGACCCTACCGGCCCGGCTGATTTTGAGCGTGCGGATTTGCAGCTGAGCAACGAACTTCTGCGCATTTTGCTGGAACTGGAACGCGAAGCGTTTTTGCTTAACCATTATAAGGCATTCGCGCTTAAAGCGGGGCGCTGCCGTTTGTGCGAAAAATGTAATCTGGAGCATTGCGTGCATCCAACCAAAGCACGCCCCTCGCTGGAAGCCTGCGGCATAGATGTGTTCGCGCTGGCGCGTGACAATGGTTTTGACATGGATGTAGTAACCGGGCCGATAACCAAACTGGATATTTACGGCATGGTGCTGGTTGAATAATTGTTTACAAATTTGTCAACGGGTGTTTGCCGTTATGGCTTTAAAAGCAAAAACGAAAATGATATAATTATACTATTAGATAATTTTTA
>OHQO01000911.1_pt1 | contig 12116 bp, 8 predicted proteins | sample 1578051 | NCBI WGS metagenome assembly OHQO01 (sample SAMEA3879592, study PRJEB24766) | human gut metagenome | biome: human-associated habitat; feature: feces | place: USA | collected 1985/1987 | reverse complement strand
AATAGTTAACAATAAGAATACACCTACTAATGAAGAAATTAATAATACCTTTTTCATACATTTCTCCTCATCAATTATAAATACCAATCGTCATATATGATCATACTCCAAGGCATAAGAATACACAACTCAACATATATTGCATTTGGTATAATTGTATTTCGCAGACGTTGGTAATTCATTTTAAACAATAAATCAGTCATAAAAAAACTTCCCATATTCAAGGCATCTAAGCATGATTGTACACAATTATTTACCGCAAGATTATATAATTTATTTCCAGACACATAGAATGTACGTCTGCCATACCTATCTTTTTTCAATATACCCATTTGTGCCCATATTGCACTTGAATATAGTAATAATGACATAGAAAAATCGCCTTTTAAATATAGCATATTTTCAAACATTCCGTCATAATATGTCTTTACATAATAATTATGTTTAGGGCGTGGGTCAAAACCATAATTTATAAAACTTTTAAATTCTGATAATGTACCATTACCAAAGGGATACATTGCAACATATTTATTGCCCCAATATGTAAACCACCAAACACCTAATGCATCCTCTATAAATAAGGATGAATGTCCCATCAAATAAACGGCATCCTCATCCTGTAGCCATATTGCATCCGTTCCCTTGGGATCAACTTGATTTACGGGATCGTTATTGCAGTATGTGAACATATTTGTTCCGAAAATGTCGGTATTAGTATCACAATAGACATCTGCATTAATAAATCTGCCTGTAACAGGGTCGTAGTAACGGCTTTGGAGATAGTATAAGCCTGTTTCATCATCATAAACATATCCACGATAACGGAACGGATTTAATTTTGCTATTCCATAGGTTGTTGTGTCCGTCTGTTTTGTGATTTTACCGAGAACATCGTATGTATATGTTACAACTGTATTGCCGTCCTGATTTACTATTTTCACGATATCTCCCTGCAAATTCTTTATGTAATAATACATAGTATCATCAAAAGACATTGCAGTCGGAGTACCGTCTGTATCATAGTAAAAATAAACAGCATTACCCTCGTAGCTTAGTCCGGTCATCACAGACTTGCTGTCATAAAAATATCTGATATCTCTGTTTTCTGAACTTTTCGAAGTTCTCATACCGTTAATATCATATTTCATATTGATAAAGCTGTCATTTTGCATTCTGACAGTCTTTAAGTTTCTTCCGTTCTCCCACGAAAAGCTCATTCCGTCACGATATACTAATGGATTTCCGTTTTTATCATATGATATATTATAACCGTTAAATTTATTCATCTGGTCTTTCCAACCACTTGTCCTATAACTATAAGTTTTTTTCTTTTTCAAAGAAATCGGTGACCAGCTGGAAGTTGACAGACTGTATTCTTTTATGTCAGTTATATTTCCTGCATTATCATATTCATATTGAGTGTATAAACCGGTATTTGAATCAGCAGACCAAACCAACCTGCCTAACTCATCATATGAATACCTTGCAACAAGTTTATTGTCTAAGCTAACCCCGGTAATGTTGCCGTTATTATCGTAGGTATAGCTATATTTAGCCAGGACAATATTATTACGCTTTTGCGTCATTGTACCGACAAGGTTAGTTGTTGCATTTTTTGAATTTTTGACATTAGAATACTCATAATCTGTTGTAAAATTAACGCTGTACGAATTTCGTGCAGTTTTAACTTTCTTTACTCTGTCGAAGTCATCGGTAGTTTTAGTAACCGTAATTCCGTTATTTTCTACATATGATTCGCCATTTGATGAGCCACGGACAATTGTTCCTTGATATCCGTTTACAGATGTTTTTTCAACTATTTCACCGTCAGAATTCGTTGTAACATAATATGACAAATCTCCATATTTAGATTGTGAATACTTCTTTTCAATACTACCGTTTAAATCATAGTAATAATAATCAGTAGTATCGTTCTGATAATCAACAACCTTTGACACAAGACCCTTTTTGTTATATACGATTGACGCCAGTGTTCCGTTTTCTCCCTCAATCTGTGTTATATTACCATATAAGTCATATGAATATTTAATGTAATCACCATTACTGTAAGCAGTTTCAGTAATATTACCAAAATCATCATAGGTGTTATTTATCACTTTAACATTACCGATTTTGGTAGAAACAAGTTGATTAAACACATCGTAATTAAATTCATAGGCAAAGCCGTTATGTGTTATTGAAGAAATATTGCCGTATGTGTTATATGCATACTCATTACTTACATCTTCACTTTTGGTGCTGAGTAATTTACCATTGACATCATACCCGAAAGTTTTTACATTTTCTTCACCGTCAGTGAATGAAGTAATATTACCATTAGCATCTCTTTTATAAGACTGCATAAAACCTGCACGATTAGTTTTTGAAAGAACATAATTACCTGTAGAATCATATTTTATACTATTCTCGGCATATGTCTTATTGGTGTTTTTATCTTCCTGAATTGCCTCACAATAAATATAGCCGTCATAATTTTCATCAATTGTAGAACTATCGTTTTTAGTAGAAGGCTGTAAAGGATCAAGCTGAGGAATGATAGTGTAATTCAATGTAGCATCGTAAATTGACATACTGTTTACATTATTACCATAGACAAAAGCAAATGAAACATAATCAATTTTTGTTTCACTATCGTTAGGTGATACAGTCAAACAAATACTCTGTTCTGATGTTGTATCAGGATTAAACTGCTGATAATGTGTTTCAGGAACTTGAGAATTTGTATAGTAAATATTGAAAGCTACACCAAAAGTTCTGCTACTGTTTGTTAAAGGGGCGGAATTTGCTTTAGCTTTACCTGACAAACAAAACGCTACACCTGCTCTGTTGATTTTTACATTCTGTTTTATATATTTATTATACAATACAGTTTGCTCGCTGTCAATATTTGTATTAGTATCCTTAATACTTTCTGTTGCAGAAGTGTTATCACTTGAAGAATTACCTGTCGCTGTTTCATTCAGATAATATTTCTTGATTTTTTTAGTGACCGTGCCGTGAAACTCATTGGTGACATTTCCGTAATCATCATACTTGTAAATGTATGAATTAGGAACATCTTTTACCTCTGTTTTCACTGAAGTCGGAAGCTCTTCTTTTTTATTTTCAGAGCTTGTCGCATTCTCTGTTGCAGTTATGTTGTCATTATAAAAACCTGACACACCGCCAAGAGTTACTGTGCCGTTTTCTGCTGAAATGGGTTTATTCTCCTGATTATACCAATAATCATTGCTTGAAAAATCACCGTTAAGAAGAGCATTGTAATCATTTGCACAACCGCCATCTTCCAATTGTAAACAATCGAACCACGCTGTTCCTGAGGCATAACGAATCATACAACATACTGTGAGAGTTGCTGTGTTTTCAGGAACATCAGCACTTATACTTAATCTTTGCCAATCCTGAGTTTCTGTTATACCTATGCTGTTCTTTTCCGTTAATGTCTTGCCTGAAGAGTCCAAACACTTAATTTTTAAGGAAGCCCCCACAGCACCTGTGCCGTAAATTTCTGTCACATCTTTAGTTTTTACATATGCAGAAAAAGTCATTTCTTTACCTGCAAAATCACTTCCGCTAAACTTATGAGATATTCCGGTGAAAAACGCAGAATTACTTGAAGATTTAGGATTTTCAATTTTTAACGAAGAGGTACCTAAATACTGATTTTGTGCTGATGAGTTATCAGATTTTGATTTATCAATACTTGTTTTACCTCCTGAACTTGTTAAAGAACCTTTAGTGCCGTTAGACTGATAAAAGTATTTTCCACTTCCCAATTCAGTTTGTTCAGAAGACTGAATAATGTAATTTTTGGTAAACGATTCCGCTCCTGTAGAAATTGATAATCCGCTTGAATCTTTGCTTTCAAGATACCCGTTAGCATTTAATGTTGAAATTTTATTTCCCGAGTTATCAAAAGTATATTTTACACTTCTTCCCCGCTTATCGGTATATGTAGTAGTATTATCATTTTCGTATGTTATTGACAAACAGTTACCCTCAGAACCGTCACTGCCATACTCGGTTATTTTAGTAACTTTATTGCCTGTAAAATTAAATGATACCGATTTATTTTTCTGATAGTTTCCGCTATCAAATCCACCCTGTTCTACACTTGTAAGCATATTTGATGAATCATAATAAAATCTGGTTACATATCCACCCGGCAAATACATATAATTAATCTTATCATATTCAGATGAAGTGTAAGAAAATGTTATGCTGTTACCGTCAGGTCTTTTAATTTTTGAAACTCTCTTACTACCACTTGAATTTGTGCTATATGTTACCTCAGTTACTCTGCCCGAACCGTCTGTGATTTTGGTTAAGTCACCGTCGGTGTAGGTATATGTGATTGTATTCTTGTGTTCGTCTTTTTCAGAGAGGAGTTTGCCGCCATTTGCGGTTGAATCGTAAGTTTGTGTTGTTGAACCGTTATCAATGAAGATATTATTTTCGTCTTTGGTAAGCGTAATGCCTAAGCCGTCCTCATCTTCCCATTTTGCGGTTTCTCCCTCAGCAAGTTTAAGGTAATTGTCTGTACCGTCAGCATCGGTATAGATATAGTTGTAGCCTGCTTTGGTAAGGTTTTTGTTGGTTACTTCTCTTACATATTGATTGAATGAGAACTGCCAACCGTAACCGCTTGCAGAACCGTTTTCAAATGCTGTGTCTTTGTTAATGCTGTTGTATGTTGCAGTAATGCTCAACGGCATTCTTGAGCCTGTTCCCTCATAGAAAGTTTGGTTAATCACAAGGTTGCCGAGGTAATCCGATACAGCCGCCTGTGCGTTAGTGCCGACATTGATTGTGTGGTATGAAAGATTACTCTCTGTGCCGGTGAAATCTTTGTAGATAAGCGTTAAGGCAGGTGTTACAGATGAAGGAGAACCTTCATAAATATTAATCTGTTTTGAACCTATCGAATCAAACGCTTCAAGCACAAATCCGTTTGCCGATGTATCAGAATTTGAGTACCACTCTTTATACTGTTTAGTAAGGTCAAATGTGATATATCGGTTATCCTCATATGTTAATGAGTCATAGTCAAGAACCTTTTCATCGTAAGTACAGTTTGTTGAATTATATGTATTCAACTTGTGTGCATTAATTATTACCGGTGAATCATCTTTGCTATCAAATAAAGCATCATGATTTGACACTTCAAACTTATACTTTGCACTAATGATTTCTTCACCGTTACCAAGAGCATACAGCTTAATTGCTCTTCCAATCATCATATTGTCTTTTGAAAGATAGTATGGGCCGTGATTGATTATTCTTCCGCTTGAGCTTGCCTCGCCATAGTAAAGCTGTGAACCCGTTTTGGTTATAATCTCAGGATCAATCGTAACAGGAAATGCTCTGCCGATTGTATGAATGAAAGCGTAGTCAGCGGTCAGCTTAACCTGAAGATTTGAGCCTTTTTGCTTTATAATCACAATCTTCATCTGAGTGCTTGTACTGCCCTTTGCATCGTACATATACGGTGCTGAAATTGTATATATTTCCTTTCCGTCCTTATTTGAAAGCGTGATTGTTTTATCATCTTTCTGCTTTGCGGTGAGGTTCGGAATTTTATAATTCAATGTAAACTCATTCTGAGCCTTTGCACTTTTGAGAATTATGTTTTCTTTAATGCCGGTTGTAGTAACAAAATATTGCAAGTCAACATCGCTGAAAACATCCTTATACAAAGTTTCTGTTGTTATATTTTTAAGCGTAATAAATTTATCATTACCGCTTGTTTTTTCGTTATTTTTCTTTACATCAGCTTTGCTCTTGCCTGCATTATCGTAACCCCAGCTAATTTTATAGCCATCCGACTGCAGTGAAATCATATTTTTTGACTTAGCTTTATTTGAAAGATTGACCGAAATATCACTGCTTTTGTTTGTATATGAAGAATCACCTGCCTCATCAGGAGATGCAGTCTTATCTTCAGATAAAGTGTTGTTATATTCAACCCATTAGCCCTTGCTGTCCTTGTAGTGGACAGGTTCGTTGTACTGAGCAATCATCTTTGTTCCGTCTTCAAGCAAAAATTCTTTTGAATTTTCCGTTCTTTCGTCCGTAAGCTCTTTGACGATTTTGCTCTCTTCGGGATTTTCTCCGACAACATTGTCGAATGATGAATATTGAGTTTCCGCCTTTGGCAGTGTAGCCGCCACGACATCAACAGGCAACGACAAACCAACCGTTGCACACAATGTCATTGAAACTGCCGATAACATTTTCTTTATTTTTCCGTTCATACTCTAGCCTCCTGTTTTTTGATTTGTTGATAAGTTTAATAAAAGTTTCCACTGTGGTTGCTTTTTTAGCTTTAAACTATCCTCCTTTCATTTATAAATTATTTGGTAATTGTTCACTGTTTTCAAGCACTACTTCACTACATTTTGTATGTTATTGTTATTATATATCACATTGTGCAAAGTTGTAAATATATTTTTATGAGTTATTTTATTTTTGTAAATTTCGACAATAAGAAATGCTTGTATTTGTATATATTACCTGTTCCAACTCCTATGCCGCCAAATTTTAGGCATAAAAAAAGAGCCCTATGGCTCAGATGTTAAAAATATTAAATAAGTAATCGTTATTGATTATATTCAATTTTCTGATATACACTTGGTTTTTCAGATTTACAAGAAGGTATCATTTTATTTACTCCATTATGTTTTAAATTTTGCTTGTATTCTAAAGAGGCCCTTTCGAGCCTCCTTACCGCAAATGTTCTGCCCCATTCTGACTGATATTTTGTCGGAATATATCTTAAGATAGTTTTTCAACAAATTATATATTACTTTTTTGACTTTTGATTTGTTTTTGCAACTTCATCCAAACCTATAAAGTACATACCTTTTCTTTTTTGTTTTTTTTAAGTCTGATACTGTCTCTGTAAACAGAATAATCTATTTGTTTTTATATGTCAATACATAGAGGAGTTTAACATACATCACGCTATACATACTATATATAGAGGTGATTATGATTTACAAATATTTTGCCTAAGGACATAACTACTTCTTTTTATGTTTATGAATTGCATATGCAACTGCACCTGTTGCGGCGGCACCTGCTACTGCTCCGGCACCGGCAGAAACAACTGAATTATCTGAATTGGCGGCACTTTGAACAGCTTCGGTAGTTGCCTGAACAGATGTGCTATTTTCAATTGTTGTGTCGGGTATAGTTGTAGGAGCGGTTGTAGGTAACGGCTTAGTGGTCGACGGAACAGTCACTTTGTGTGTAGTAGGTGGTATTGTCGGTTTGTGTGTAGTCGGAGGATCGGTTACTACATTACTGTGTGATGCGTGAGAACTATGTTCAGTTGCTATGTTAGAATGTGAGGCATGTGAAGCGTGAGAATTATGCTCAGTAGCAACATTTGAATGTGAACTGTGACTGCTGTGCGAATCATGTGACGAATGGCTTTTAGCAGATGTGTGTGACACATGAGAACGATGATAAGAAGTTGATGAATGCGAAGAATGTGAACTGTGAGAAGAATGTGCGGCCTGAGCATTTATTCCCGCAATTATGCTTAACAAAATAACCATTGAACCGACTGCGAGTATCTTGTTCCTTGTTATATTACCCTCTTCATCATTGATAAAATTGATTATCTCTTTCTTAACCTTTGGAAACATATCATTTTCCATAAATTTACACCTACCATTTCTCTATTATTGATTTTTCTTTTTCGTTTTGGAGTGCGGAAAAAATTCTATCAAGAATCCCTCTATATATTTTACACCTGTAAGAATTCGGTTCTCTGTTAAATATATTTTTATTTAATGCCAAATTTGTTACAGGACAAGTTCCGCAATAGGGGCTGTAAACGCAATCGTAGCAAGTCGGAAGTGATTCGAGTACACTTGAAATACAAGCAGCTTTACAATTATTGCAATTTATAAGTTCATCATATGTATTGTCATATACATTACCGAGTTTAAAGGAATCGTCTCCCATTTCAGCAAGCATTCTTCCCTCATCACAAGTATATATATTACCGTCATAATAATAAGCAATCTGACCGATACCTGCTCCGCATGGAGAACGCAGCTCCATATAATTCACGGGATAACCGTGCAGGATCTTAGACAAAAAAATTGTTGCATGACCTTCACTGATTTCTGTACCATTCATGTTGAGTTGCAAAATATAATCAAAAACTTTGTTGTAAAATTCTATAAATTCTTCGGCAGAATATCCGACAATGTTCCAATCTTTATTTGCACAACCAAGAGGAGTAAGCGGTCGGATAAAAATGCTTTTTAAGCCCATTGAAATATACTCATCAACTATTTTTTTATAAAACGGCAGACTGTTGGAGGTCGTAGTTTGAATTGCACCAAACTTTATATCATTAAGTTTTAATTGTCCAATAGATTGTTTTACATCAGAATATGAACCTTTGCCATTGCGATAACATCTGTTCATATTATGCACAAGTTCATTACCGTCAATTGAAGTTGATATGCCTACATTGTATTTCTTAATAAAATCTATAATTTCCTGAGTTATAAGCGTGAGGTTTGTCACAATGTTATACGTGATAGTTTTTGATTTTTTCTTTAACTCTGTATATTCCACGATATGTTTAATAACAGAAAAATTAGCAAGGGGTTCACCACCTTGAAATTCAAATGAAAGATTATCATTCGGTGAAGTTAATGCTACATCCACGGCTCTTTCTGCAATCTCTTCTGTCATAAATCCGTTAGGTATTTCATTACCGTTTTGAGCTTGACAATACACACATTTTAAATTACAGCTGTTAGTGACAACAAAAATGTGCAATCCGGTTGACGAGAAAAGATAATTTTTACTGTCACGAAAATAAGGTTTTACTTTTTCGGCAAATCCTCTCGGAGAACCATTGTAGCAAAACATATTTTCCTCTGCAGATTTTCCAAAGTCTGAATTCATATCGACTTGGTTATTTATCAGAAAGAAGAGTTCTTTTTTATCAGCAAACAAATATCGTCCTAAATCATTTGTAATAAGATATTCATTATTTAATTTTTTAAAATTAAAATAGTTAATCATATTTTTATTTTCCTAATGGTCTTTTGAAAGTCTTACAGTACCTGCGAACATTCCTCCGCATGCGTCTTTTTGACAGCATTTTTCGCATCGTTCTGTATATCTGATTTTATAATCACTAATGCTTTTTTCGCAAAGACTTCTGTACATTTTATCAACAGCACAGAGAGGGAAATTGTATAATCCTACATCAATGCCTGCACCAATCAGTAAATCAATTGCTTTCTTTGATGCTCTGAAAGCATCGGGGTAGCTTATCCATACTCTGTTTTTATTTTTTGCCGCATTGCCTGTCATTTCAAGTCCGATAAATTTTACACACTCAATGCCTAAGAAGTTATCGGTAATGAGTTTAGCTATATCGGTTATGAAGTCTGCGTTCAATCTGCTTACAACTATACGAAGTTCAATTTTCGCCCCGATTGACAGCAAATTCAACAAACCGTTAAATGTTTGAATAAAACTTCCTTTAGCCTGAGTAATGCTGTCGTGAGTTTCACTGTTATACCCATGGATAGGTACGCCTAATTTAAGAGCATGAGGACAAGTTTGTTTGAATAAATTCAAGTATTCTTTATTGCTAAAAATTCTGCCATTTGTGAGTAACAAATACGAAGTATTCGGCAAATTATCTTTAAGAAAAGAAAGTAAATCAAAAATACTTTTGCCTATCAAAAACGGTTCTCCACCCGTAATTGTTATGTGACACACATCATTCGGAAAATATTTTGCTATCCTTATCAGTTCATCACCGTAATAATTCTCGCCGTTTCTTCGTATAGATTCAGCAGTCGGACACATAACGCAATTTGAATTACATCTGTTTGTTACAAGTATTGCATTATCAAGTGAAGCATTATTAAAGTATTTATAGGCATTACCTCTGCTGTCAACCTGAAAAACATCATAATCGGCACACAAACTAAATCTTTGTGTTTCTTCTTCTGACAGATTTAGAGTAATGTTTTCAGGGTAAATGATAATACTTCTATTGCTCAAAAGTCCCGTATTCAATTCTTTTTTCAACAAATAATCTTTTACTCTATCACTCTTAGCAAATGAAAATATTCTTGGCTTTCCGTCATAGTCTTTAATTTTTATAATCAATTTAACATTACTCCCACAACGATATATGTTACTATTCCAAGAGAAATAAATATAGCAAACGGAATTTTTCGTACTATTTTAACCGTTTTGCTTCCATACTTTGACTTTTCCCATCGGTGAATACTTTCACATTCGCTTTCGGATATTCTATCGCTTACGTTTTCATGTGACATATCAGGCAGACCTTTCACTCTTGAATTCAAAAACAGCATTGAAGTTTCCGTAGAAATAATCATACCCGCTTTAACATCAGAAGTATTTATATATTCATAGTTGTACTCACTGATAAAAAGTTTCATAAGCATAACTATAAATACAAGTCCGAAATTAACAAGATACATAATTTCAGACGATTGTCTAAGGCACATAAATATGACTGCCAACACCAATGCTATCGGCAAAATTATTCTTTTATTAAGATGCTTTAATGAATTCAGCAAAATAACAAAAGATATATTTATTGCTAACAGTACAAATATGTAATGTATGAAGAACTCAGCAAAAAAGTATAAAAGTATGTTGTCAATCGCTATTATGCAACAAACGGATGTTATATAATTTAATGCAAACGACTTCATACCGGATTTAATTTTAGCTTTATCGGCGATTTTTTTCTGTTTAATACCGCAATATATAGAGTCAAAAATGAGGAATATATAACTGTATGCAAAAGCAAGTGCAATTGCAAAAATTATAGAAAAATTCAGAAAATTAAATTTAGAGTATAATTCTACAGGTGCTAAAATTGAAATTACAATTAAAAGCTTGCAATCGCCTGCCGCCAAAATATGGGCAATGTATAAGATAACAGATATTATCAGAGAGGTTAAAATACTAATCACAGAATCAAGTAGTGTTTCAGCTCCAAAAAGCAGAAACTGCAAAACGAGCAAGACAATTCCGAGCAAAGAAAACGGCAACAGATAAAGATTTTTCACATATCCGAATTTTATATCAGTATACGACGAACCTATACATAAAATAATAATGAAAACAACTTTTAATACGCTCGAAATGTTCATTTATATCACATTCATAAGATCAATAATATAGTTTGAAAATTCACAGGCAGTTAAATTTATGTCCGCTTTTGAGGCTAACATTCTGCAAATTATTTTGTTGTCGCATTTTTCAGAAATAATTTCTGCAATGTCATAAAAGTCATCGATGGCTTTTTTAATGCACTTTTGATCATATAAATTCAAGTCAAATTCAATTGTTTTCATTGTTTTCAAACCAATCTGTAAGGATTTCATCAGCATTAAAATCGGTTGTTTGCGGCTTAGGTTCTTCATCATCAATTATTGTAGATGCCATAGCTCGTGCAACCATAATTTTTCGGATATCAGCAGTTTCCAAATACACCTTATGTCGCATTGTTTGAAAGATCATTTCGTTGTCAAATTCTTTTTCTGACACGGTATTTCCCTCTTTCACGACAAAATCAACGATATATTCATTTTCAGTTTGACTAAGATGTATATATGCCTTGTCGGTAAAGTTGAATGCAGCCTTTAACAAAGCATCTTTACTATATAAATTTCGGTTATATTTTAACAACATAAAATACCTTCTTTACTTATCTTCTACATTATTCTATCATATTTTTAAGATTTGCTCAATTAAAAATTGTTCTAATTTATCACATAATATTTTATGCATTTTGCTAAAAAATCTTCTAAACCTTGATATAATTTAAGTTTAGATGGTTCTTAGCGTTGTCGAATTCGCCGAAGAATAATGTAAAGATACGGAAAGACACATAACATCCCGTCAGGTATGTTGAGAGCTCAGAGAACATCATACGGAAATTGTGGCTCATCATACATCAAAGTCCGATGCCAGCAAATTGACGATCTTTTCCAAACCCTTGATTTCCTGAATCTCGTTGAGAAACAGATAGGTCTTTCCATCAAGCGATATGTGTTCTTTCAGTT
>OHQO01000909.1_pt1 | contig 12157 bp, 10 predicted proteins | sample 1578051 | NCBI WGS metagenome assembly OHQO01 (sample SAMEA3879592, study PRJEB24766) | human gut metagenome | biome: human-associated habitat; feature: feces | place: USA | collected 1985/1987 | reverse complement strand
ATTACCAGTGTGACAACCCTAAAAACAGCATCTTTCGTCAATGACTTCGGCGAATACTCTTATAAGAACGTCAAAGAAAACCTGATGTTCGGGTACGAGTTGAAGCCAATGGCAGACAATCATACCATACAGTTTGCCACACCCGAGAAGGCATTACTTGATTTGCTGTATCTTTATCCGTTCTATGATAGTGAGCAGGAATTGGAAGAATTGCGCTTGGATGAAGATTACCTGCACGATGATTTAAACAAGGATTTACTGATGGACTACTGCGACATGTTTCAAAGCAAGGCACTTGATCATCGTGTAAAGTTACTTCTTAAAACTTACGATTTATGATACAGATTGAACAGATAAGAAATTATTTTCCGGTTCAAATCCGTGGAAATTCGGGGTTCGATAAGCACATACTAAAAGAGTATTTACAGTTGATGATTCTGGATTACCTTTCTTCTACGCCAAACATCCAAAAGATGGCTTTTATCGGTGGGACAAACCTGCGTTTAGTAAAAGGGATAGACCGGTTTTCTGAAGATTTGGATTTTGACTGCAAAAACCTGTCGAAAGACGAGTTTATTGAAATGACAAACGGCGTAATTCAGTTTCTGGAACGTTCAGGATTACGCGTGGAGGCAAAAGATAAAAAAAATCCAAAGCTAACAGCCTTCCGGCGTAATATTCATTTTCCTGAACTGTTATTCGATTTGGGATTGAGCGGACATAAGGAAGAACGCTTTTTGATAAAGGTCGAAAGCCAATACCAAGGAATTGCTTATCCCCCTGTTATCACAAATATCAAAGGGTACGGATTCTTTTTCCCGTTTCCCGTTCCTTCTGATGGTGTATTGTGCAGTATGAAAATTGCCGCCATGTTAGCCCGCGCCAAAGGACGTGATTTTTACGACCTGATGTTTTTGCTTTCGCAGTCAAAACCCGATTACGATTTTCTTTCAAAGCGTTGCGGAGTACATAATTTGCAGGAGTTCAAACAGGCAGCAGGCGAATTGCTGAAAACAGTCGATTTGAAGAAGAAGCAAAAGGATTTTGAGCACTTGCTTTTCAATAAAGCGAATAGTGAGAAGATTTTGAGGTTTGGGGATTTCGTTAATTCGCTTACAGAATAATTCGATGCGAAATGCACATTTCGGAAATGACCGTTTCGGAACAATGGAAAGGCAAATTAAACAGCCGTAAATTTTACCGCCATAAAAATTACCTTCTATTTCTGTTATGCCCTATTTTTGCTGCACAAGAGAAGTAAAAAGACTAATTATTTCAACTTTTCGGTCAAACAATGGATTAATTTAATATTCTTTCTTAACTTTGCAGTAACAATCGTGTTAAATCACGGGCAAAACGATGAGAAATAATCGTGTGCTAAATCGTGTGGATTTTCCGATGAAAGAAAAGATAAGTCGGTGATTGTCAATGGTGATACGTAAAGCGTTCACTTTCTGGTGGAAACAAATGCATATTACCCCTAATTTTGTAGATTTAAAGAAAGTACTTATCTTTGCTTTCAGTATTCTCCATGAGCAAACTATCGCAAAAGCACGTAGCAAATTAGTGGGTTAAATCATGGGATATGCTTGAAGCTAAAAATATAAAGTTTTAAATATCAGCGTGGTAACTCTGTAAGGAGAATCCCAGGCGGATCACATAAGAACAAAGCCAAACGGCGACAAAAAAGAGACAAGTCCTACAATATCAACGTATTGTAGGACTTTTTTTATTGTTTCAGTCTTGCTTAAAAGACAAAAAAGGGGCACGAAAAGACACGGTTGAGTATCCAAATCGTACCCCCTTCCCCGAAAAACAAAAAGGGGGTACAATTGTCGGAAAGTCCTTCTGATAAACTACGTGGAGGTCTTCTATTTAATACCAAAACTCATGATCGAATACAGAACTAGCTTTTTTATTTGGTAGATAACCTATTTACTTATTTCTCCAACTTTATAACCTACGATTCCAAAAGATTTGTGTAGCGCCGGGATTAACCACATGATCAGGCCGGGTAGTCCCCAGCGTTTTTTCTCTTCGCTGATGAAATAGAATCGTTCGATCAGTTTGAGCTTGGGGAACCATTGCTCGATTGTGTGCGGATCGTTTAGTCCGAAATGGAAACGGGCTTTTGTCCGTTTTACCGATTCATGCTTGTCGGAGTTGCGGGCGGCCCATTTATTGACGAAATCAAAATATATCTCGCATCCGGGAAAGCGTTGGGCGAGGTTTTGGATAACAGATTTTACCTGTTCCTCATTGAAATACATCATTACACCTTCCGCGAGGAAAAGGAAGCGGCCGTGAGGATGTTTTTGTCTCAACATATCCATCCAGTCCGTCTCGAGCATAGAGCCTTTGATCGTGAGATCTTTAGCGGAGGCAGGGAATAGCTTTTCACGCAAATTGATTACTTCAGGTAAGTCTAGTTCGTAGAAGGTCGCTTGGTTATGGTTGGAGACACGTTGGAAACGGCTGTCTAATCCGCAACCGATTGATACCACTACCGGATCTTCAGTTACCTTACGGTCGATGAATCGCTGGACCAAACGATCGAAATGACGTAGGCGGATAGCGGTTCCGGTAGTACTCATCGTGATTTTACCAAACTTGGCGAAATCATAATCTATTTTCTCAACAAGCTCACATGCCATCGGGTCTTTTAATATCGCATCTTTCCGGTGACTTTCGTGAGCGCGTGATAGTAAGGGAATAAACAAGGTCTCCGCGATGTTATCCTTTATCTCTGGTTTTATTTTATTCATAATATACCTATTTATAGGGATTGATTATCCGGTACAAAGATGGGATCTTTGCTTTTGGTTTATTTACGCAAGAAGGAAGTGTATTTTAATCAAACGGAAAAATGGTACACATAGAACTCTCATCTCGTGGAAGAGATACGATCGCTTTAGAAATGCCGGATATAAGTTATTTTTCTACCAATCGTTCAGGAGGGCTAGAAGAGAACTGTTGGGAGGCGGAGAACAAATTATTGACCTATCGTATCAGTGATTTCAGATGCAGGGATTTTAATGACAAGATACCAGATCTATTGCAAGGAGGATTGTTGCATGCGTTCCCTAAATGTCGGTAACTCGTTTATGGGACTTTCTGTTGTTCGTCAGGGGATCGTCGAATGCTTTTTGTCGGAGACACGGGATAAGCGGATTTGGCGGAAAGGGTATACGAATATGATCGTAAGTTCTGGTATCAAGGAAGAGCGGAATCTGTTCCGTAAAGGAGATACTTTTGGTATGACAAGTATTCTGGTGTCGCCGGATTTCTTCCAACATTTGTCGGAACGTTATACGGAGTACTTCGGGAGTGCTTATTTGCGATTCGGCAGGGGGGAGACTTTCTTTATCGCTCCCAAGAATCTCTCGATTCCAATCGCTTTATCTGTGGCGTTGAATGATCTTGAGGTCTCTCAGATGATGGGAAATGCCTCGCCAATGTATCTCGAAGCAAAAGTAACCGAGTGCTTGTCTTTATTTATGCGGGAGACGGAAGGTAAAGAACCGGTTAACGCAAAGATAGTAGGCTTTTCCGATCGGGATAAAATTTATCAGGCCCGGGATATTATATGTTCCGAATATTTGAACCCGCCTTCATTACATGATTTGGCTTTACGTGTCGGAACTAATGAATGTACTTTGAAAGCGGGGTTTAAAGAAGCGTTCCGGACGACCGTGTTTAACTATCTCTTTGATTATCGTATGAATATAGCGATTCACTATCTTTTGGATACCAATAAATCAATAGGGGAAGTTGCCGGCTTGGTCGGCTATGAACATCAAGCGCATTTTTGTACGGCCTTTAAGCGGAAGTTTAATGTCACCCCATCTGAATATAGGTTGAAAGCGTAGTATAGACCATTGGCTTTTATTTCCCGAATCGGGAACTATCCACCTCTTTATGCTCTTTTGCTTTAAAATCTCCGAATTTATAGATAAAGGATAAGGAGACTCGTCTGGAATCCGGGATCATACGCATATGTAAGTCTTGTGTTTTGTATTGGAGATTAAGATCTTTTGGGACCCATGAATTAAACATGTCATCCACTTTTAAAGAGATCTCCGCTTTGCCGTTGGGGGAGATCCATTTCAAGCCGGCGTCTACATTATACATACTGCTGATCGTCATTGGGCCTTGAATGTTGCGGGTAATATAAGAACCGGATACTTCCGCTTTGATAGTAGGCTTCGATGAGATGTTGAACGTATTATTTAATTCGGCATAGAATGCCAGATTATCTTTATTGAAGCTTATATCATGGTAATTATCACATTTCATCTTGTCATAATAACCATTTAACGTTAATCTGGAATCAAGCACGGAGCCGGCTTTGAATGGTATCATTACATTTAGGCCTAGCTTACTGGAATAGTCGAAATTCAGTGTCTTATAGATAAGAACTAGTCTCTCGGAGGATTGATAGGGGAGCTGGTTGAAATTATTGTCTATATAATTTGCGTATAGCGTGAAAATGTATTTGTTTTTTAGGATGTAGTTCAATTGGGCAGAGTAGAGTCTGGACGGCCTTAAATCCGGGTTACCTTGTATCTCGGTATATCCATTCAGATAAGACACCGTATTCTGCATCTCCCAATAGCTGGGATAGGTCTTGTCTGAAGAAACGGATAATTGCAGGATGTGGCTGGGGTGGGCTCGGTACGTGATTTCCATCATAGGGAATAAGCTCCAATAATCAATCTCCTTATGTTTGTAATACTCTCCGGTCAAAGAGGCGTTTACGGATAGGTTATCAGAGAAGCTTTTGGAAAAGCCGGTATATAAATCATATACATATTCATCCAGTTTACTGTAACTATTAGAGATGGACCAATCGTGTTCGCGCAGTGAATGATATACCTGAGAACTTTTGTCTGAGGCGAAGCTGAATTTTGTCCCATAGTTGAGCATCCAGCCTTTTCCTAATTTATGGTTCTGGTCCGCGTAGACGGAGAGCCTACGGATGTCTTGTTGTGATTTAGCGTTGAAGGCATCTTCTTTCCCTGCTTTCTTCTCTTGGTAATATTGTGTCGTATGATTGATGTAAGCGGTAAAATCAATCCCTACATTAAGGCCGAACCCGGAGGCATAGTCGAGCGCCAGATTATGCATCTGGATCGGTTTGTCGGATTTCTTTCTGTTTTCGGAATCCGAATAGGTTCCTACAGAAGAGGTGAAAGGATGAGTCCATTGCTGGATCTCTGAGGTATAGGCGAAGCTTAGTTTGTTCTTATCGTTCAAGAACCAATCATTGCCTAGGCGTATGGTATGGACTGGGAGCCGGGTATGTCCTCTGTCGAATTGCTCGATCTCGTAGGTCTTACCATCGAATAAATGGTGTGATAAGATATCCTCACCTGTCCGTTCCCTGTGGTAGCCGAAGGAGTACATGAGATCGGTAGAATATTTAGGCGTGTTGTAAACGAGAGTAGCGCCACTTTGGTAATTAGCGTAATGCCCTTGGTTGTATAGAGCATTGACTTGTCCTTGCAGTTTGGGAGTCTCGGAAATACCGTTATTAAGGACCAGATTAATCACGGCCCCGCGTACATGATATTGGGGTGGAGCGCTATACATGATCTCTGCTTCTTGAATACGTTCTTTGGGCATATTCTTAAGCAGATTCTCCAATTGGCTCTCACCCATATTGGTGGTCTTGCCATTGATGATAACCGTGACTCCATTTGTTCCGGCAAGTTGTATTTTCCCGCTTTGTTCCCGCACTCCCGGTAGTTCTAGGATCGCCTCGTAAGCGCTAACGGCCATCTTGTCTTTTAACAAATGCGGCATGCTGTAGGTTATTTTACCATCGACAACCTTGGCTAAGGGACGCTCTCCGGTAACAGATACTTCCGAAAGCGTCTGGCTTTTCTCGTTCAGTTGTATATTGCCTATCGTAAGTGAGTCATAAGTGCTTTGATACGTTTCATACAGCAGATGCTGGACGGTTAAGAGGAAAGGGGATATCTCCGCTTTGACACTAAAAGAGCCCAAAGAGTCCGTATAGGTGGAGTTTACATATACTGAATCGTTCGTTTGTATAATCACGACCGCTAGTTCGATAGGATGGTTATTTAAGTCCGTAACCCTTCCCGTAATAACTTGTGCCTGTGTGAATGTGGTAAATAATAATCCTAAAAAGATAATCCAGCTTCTCATATCATCCTCGATTTAGTCAACATTCCTGTGCATATTTCGCAAATATACTTTTCATTAGGGAATCTACCTAATAAATTCTACTTTTAGGACTTAGGGGATTAGGATATATTTGATAGCTTTGCGGAGGAATGGGGTTCGTGCCTCTTTCTCGAATAGATGATAACAATAAAAGTAAATGATAATGAATGAAAAAATGAATACTCCATTGGGTAGCGCTTTTCCCAAGGAACGGGTTCGTTATGCGATGCTTTCTTTCTTTTTAGCGCAAGGTCTTTGTTTCTCTAGTTGGGCTAGCCGTATTCCGGACGTGAAGGATTTCTTTGAGGTGAATTACGCTTTCTATTGGGGGTTGGTCTTGTTCCTGATCCCGGTAGGTAAGTTTGTGGCGATACCGTTAGCGGGTTATTTGGTGTCGAAGTTGGGAAGCCGTATTATGGCGCAGGCCAGTGTGTTGGGATATGCCTTGGCCTTATTCGCGATCGGTACGGCACATAATATTTATCTGCTGGGTGTCTATTTATTCTGTTTTGGGGTGTTCTGGAATCTTTGCGATATATCCTTGAATACGCAAGGGATTGGTATCGAGCGGCTCTATGGACGTACGATTATGGCCTCATTTCATGGAGGTTGGAGTCTGGCGGCCTGTTTAGGAGCTTTGATCGGGTTTATCATGATCGTATCCGGCGTCACTCCGTTCTGGCATTTTACGTTGATTGCATTATTGATTGGAGTGACTGTTTTGGTAAGCCGGAAGTATTTGCAGGAAGACGTGGCGGTTGAGTCACCGGAGGAAGAGAAGGAAGCGGAGAAGAAAGAAGCTCCGGCATTGTTGAGCTTTATCCGTAAGCCGGAAATGCTGTTGATCCAGTTAGGTATCGTCGGACTGTTTGCCTTGGTGGTGGAAAGTGCGATGTTTGATTGGAGTGGACTTTACTTCGAATCGGTACTACAAGTTCCTAAATCCTTGCAGATCGGTTTCTTAGTGTTCATGGTGATGATGACGGTAGGCCGTTTTCTTACGAACTCCGCCTATAGTGTTTTAGGAAAGCAGAAGGTGTTGCAATTGGCGGGTTTCTTTATTTTTGCCGGTTTCTTTATCTCAGCCATGTTGGGCGGTATGTTCGAATCGATGACGGTAAAGGTGATCGTGAATTCCTTAGGCTTTATGTTGGTAGGCTTGGGTATCTCGTGTATGGTGCCTACTATTTATAGCTTGGTGGGTGCTAAATCGAAAACTCCGGTGGGAATTGCCTTGACAATCCTTTCTAGCATCAGTTTTATCGGCTCATTGATCGCACCTTTGTTGATCGGGGCGATCTCGCAGGCTTTCAATATGAAATACGCTTATATCGTGGTCGGCTTGTTAGGGCTTTGTATCTTGCTAATGACTACATTCTGCAAAGCATTCAAGAATAATTAAAGATAGAGAATTGAGAATTGAAAATTAGGAGAGAGCGAATAATTTTCAATTCTCAATTTTCAACTACTCAGGCATTCGTTGTTCCGCTGTCTCTAAGCATCGCAACACATCTTCCTTAGTGCCGTTGAATGGGCCTATTCCTTCGATTTTCAATGTTGTCATAGCTGCCGCGAAACGTCCGGCTTCTTCTATGCTTGCGCCTTTGGCACGTTTATAGAGATATCCTGTCATATAAGTATCACCCGCTCCGGTAGCGTTTACTACTTCTTTCGGTATGTAAGCGGGGATTTTATGGAAAGTGGAACCGTCGTAAATGATAGATCCCATGCTTCCGAAAGTCAGCAATACCTCTTTCACGCCCCAATCGTAGATAACTTTTCCTGCGTTCACGGCATCGGTATATCCGGTTAACACCTCCATCTCATGTTCGTTAGCCTTGAGGAAGTGCACGTATTTAAGTACTTCTTTTTTCTCTGGCCAATCCACGGCAAATACATCCTTGTCTCTTACTTCCCGTAGATACCCTTGCGAGTCAATCGATACTAAGCCTTTCCCCGCTAAATACTTTACCACTTCCAAAGAGAAATCATCGGCAAGCAAACTACCAAGGTGGAAGATCTTGGAGTCGATGTTCTCCAGATACTCTACGGTGAAAGGATCTGCTTTCGCCAATACACGTTGCGTACGGTTATCTTGGTTCTCTCCATAAATATTCTCGAAATAAACGGTGTGCTTACTTGGCATCACGGCAACGTCGATACCTTCGGCTCGTAGTTCCTCCACCGTTTTCATCTCAGATTCAGCCAAGGCTGTCACTAGAGTATAGTCAATATCATCGAAATGTTTTATCGCATGCGAGAAATAAAAGGAGGTTCCTCCCGGCATATGGACGGTGTTCTTAGGTGTTACTACCTTATCCAAGGTGATGTGTCCTACGCAGCAAAGTTCGTGTGTATTCATTTTTTACTCAGTTTATTATAAAGCGACAAATTTATGAAAAAAGAGTTCAAGTACATAGGATAGTCGTTATTTTGACCAATAAAAGCATAAACGAGGCGTTTCCATTCAAGAGCGAAAGTATTTACATATAGTAGAAACGAAAGTGTTTACCTCTAGAAGTAAAGTCATTTACATATGGAAGTAAACAGCGTTACATCTAGTTGTAAATGTAATATGCTGATAATCCGTATATAATACTGTTGGCGGATAATGCTCGGTGTATCTGCTGGAAATATTCAAATTCACCTTATCCGATAAGCATGCTTATTTGGATTTAGAAAGAAGAATTGATAATCAGTCAACGACATAGATAATATATAATGTACGCTCGTACATTATAATATATGCAATACGCATAGAGGTTATACTACTATATAGGTGATGTATATTTTATGTGCGATGGAATAGAATGTGAGAAACGACTAGTCTAAACGATCGATTTTTCTAGTCATTTGCAAAGGTACGCGTTTCTTCGACACTTACAACCCTTCCGCATTATTTTTTTATCGCTTATCCTCTTTCTTATCAATAGGATAGGTTATCCTTTACGAAACAACGGATTCTTTCAACAAATCTCCTGTTTTGGCACTAAAAAAACGCAAGATTTAGACGATCGTTTAGACTAGTCGTTTTATGCCCAATTTGAAGGGGCAAAATATTGAAGAGCTTTTAATTAACACTAGTATTAATATTAATTTTAGAATTATGAACAAAAAGTTTTCTACTCTTGTAGCTGGACTTGCAATGATTTCGGCTGTTGCTTCAGCCCAAATCACCAAAACAGACGGTTACACCATGTTGAAGTCCAGTTCTTCTGATTATTTAGCTGTTTATGGAGCTAAATCGGACTCTGTAGTGGTAAAAACATTTAGCAATTTGGCAACTGCTCCTAAAGCTTCTATTGACTCTGCTATGTGGAAGGTTACTGAAGCTGGAGTTGATGCTACAGGAAACAAGCTTTACAGCTTCACTAACAAAAAGACTGGTGCTGTATTGTCTTTCGCTGCAAAAAAAGATGCTAAACCTAATTTAGCGGCAGGTGTTGACAAGTGGTCTGTAACTACTGACGGCAAGATTTCTGCTTATTATTCTGCGAACGGATCTTTAGGATTGGTTGTGTCTGGAGGTAAGTTATCCTTGGGCATTGCTAGTGCCGCTACAGCATTCACTTCGGAAGTAAATTCGGCTTTGAAGGCTCGTACTTTGGCTGCCTCTGACTTAGGCGATGGTTTCACTGTATTCTCTTTGAACTTTGGAGAGGCTTATCAAGAGAACATCTTTGAGGGCAAAGAATTAGTAGCTACTCAGTTGACTGGTGCTGATGCTGATTATGTACAGTTGCAGGAAGTTGGCGCTGATAAGATCGGTGAAAAGGATGCTTACTTCGGTTTGGATACAACTAAGTACACGATCGCTGGGCAAAAGGATGTATTTGGCTATAAATTCGCAAAAGACTCAACTTGGTTGGATAATGGTTATCATACAGTATTGAATGGTGATTTTCAAAAGTTCAAATTTATTCAAGACTTATCAAACGATAAAGTCGCTGTTTATGTAAAGAATGCACCTGTTTATAATACAACTACTAAGAAATTTGAAGCTGCGCTTACAGGTACTGCTGCTGATGTTCAAGTAGTATATGCTCAGGTAACCAATTCAAAGGTATTGACAGTCTCTAAACTTTCTGGTACTCCTTCTACAATCGAGCAAGGTGTCGCTCCTTCCGTAAAATTAGGTAAGGGCACTCCGGCTACATTGCCTACTGGTGATGGTGTTTACTTCATCAAGGTTAAATCTGGTGATGAGTTTAAGTATGTTTATGCTACGGCTAGTGGATTGGAATTGAAGAAGGATGCTCCTAATGCATATAACCCTGCTGGTCAGTTCTATGTAGTTGCTAAGGGTGGTAAATACCAATTCGTTGAACGTAACTTCAACCAAGGTCTTACAACTGCTGCCGCTCAGATCTATAAGGTAACAGGTAAAGACGCTTACAGAGTGGATGCTGTAAATAGCGCTGCTTCTGCAAGTTTAGCGGCTGGTACTGAATTCTATTTCGAATATCAGAAAGATATCAAAGCCGGTGGCAAGGAATACAACTATATGGCTACGAAGTATTTGGACAAGGTAGCTGTTGATAACTTCGCTTATACATTGAACTTGATCTCCGGTACGGAGGGTGTTGATGATTTGTATACAATCGTTGACGGCGTATTGAAGGTTAAGAAAACTACAGCCGAAGACGCTGCTAAATTCAAGGTTGAAGTAATTAAAGATAAAACGGGTAAGGTCTGGACTAGCAATGCTGATGAACACAAAGCTGGTGTAGGTGCTATCGCTTTAGGTGATACTTTAGCTACGGCTACTTATAAACTTTACAAGCAATATACAAAAGAGTATGTTGTAGCTAAGGATAATGAATTTAAGTTGGCAAAAGAAGATAATACAGCTACTCCTGCAGTTGCTGGTTCTGAGTTCACATTCAAAACAGCTAAGGGCAATGGTTATTTATTGTCTACAGGTGATAAGATTGTGGTATTGGATGTTAATACTGGTAAGTTGATCTCTGCTGCAGCTTCAGCTGTAAATAACAACTATTTTGACTTGGTAGTAGAGCCATCTCCGGACTACGCTACATTGAATGCTCCTTCTCACATGTTGGTTAAATCTGCCGAGGCTGATGGTAAAGCTCTTTCCATGAATCCTAAGTCTTTGTTTGCGGAGGTTAAGTTGGCAGGTCAAGAAGAATATATCGACAGCTTGTTTGGTTTGTGGATTGATACTGCTTGTGTAAAAGATGTAACTAGACCTACTTATTACATCACAACAGGTAATGGGTTAGACTCTGCTGCTATCGCTGATGGTTACAGATATTTCTTGGTAAATCCTCAAGATTCTGTTTATTCTGCGGTTAAGGGTGATGATGATAAATATACATCTAAGACAAATGAAGGTAGCGCTTATTGGAATGCTACAGAAGGTTTGGTGAAAGCAGCTTTTGTTAAAGCTATCGTTTATGGTGAGGATTCTTTAGCTATTGTTCGTGAAAAAGCAACTGCTGTTGATACCTTGAAGACTATGTCTGTAAATCCGGCTGCAATGGCATTTGTTACAACTGCAAATAATACATTGAAGATCGAGAATAAGACAACAAAGGAGATTGCAAACGAAGATGATGCAACTAAGACTGATCGTGAAGATGTAACTTCTTATTTGAAAGTTATCAACAACGTATTAGTTTGGACGGATAATCGTGACGAGGCTCATGAGTTCGTTGCTGAGGCTACGACATTACACCCGACATCCAACGATAACGTTGAAGAAGGAGCTTCTGCTATCTCTGTTATCGCTAACGATGGTACTGTAACAATCCAAGGTGCCGCTGGCAAGTCTGTTGTTATCTCTAACATCTTAGGTAAGGTGGTTGCTGAGACAGTTCTTTCATCTGATAACGCTACAATCGCTGTACCGGCAGGTATCGTAGCTGTAGCTGTAGAGGGTGAGGCTGCTGTTAAGGTGGTTGTTAAATAATTATTTTATTCGAAATGATACAGTAGAGGCGGG
>OHQO01000908.1_pt1 | contig 12163 bp, 12 predicted proteins | sample 1578051 | NCBI WGS metagenome assembly OHQO01 (sample SAMEA3879592, study PRJEB24766) | human gut metagenome | biome: human-associated habitat; feature: feces | place: USA | collected 1985/1987 | reverse complement strand
CTCCAATCAGATAAACCATATACAATACACCCAATACACTAAATCCCGCTGTCAGTTGTTCTGCACACACACCTCCCATCATCCACTCATACGCCATACATCCTGCTGCCCCGAGTAACCCCACTAAAATCTGCCGGTTGCCGATTTTAAAATTCCGCAGATCCTGAACCATGGCGCAAAACGCCAGTAACAATGCCATACCTGCACGGATTTCCGGTAAATACGAAACCATCCAGTTCCTCCTTAAAAATTTTTCCTTTTTTTGTATATTCAGACGGCTGTCTGTCTATACTGAAAATATAATATAGTCGTCGATTATATTTGCAAATCATTCTATTAACGAACTATAAAGTGAGGGATTCTTAGTGAAATTATTAAAAAAGAATAATAAGCCTGTCACGCAGGAAAACCAGTACCTCTTGCAGGAAATCGCCCTGACAAAGAGAGCTTTAAGCGCCGCTTATTCAAACTTTGACAACGCTACCGACCCGGATCTGATTGACTGCTATATCTATCAGGTCAACTCCGAACAGAAGCGTTATAAATATCTTCTGCAAAAAGCAAAAGAATATGAAAAATCATCTGCAAAGACTGTTCATATCGCAGATGTATGATGTATTGTATGGGTATAATACACCATTTTAATATTTTCAGAGTATATTATAATAAAAGCAAAAAAACGGATAAAATGAATGGTTTTCGTGATACGCTCACAAAAAACACTGCATTTTATCCGTCTGTGTTATTCTGTCGTTTCTTCTTTTTCCAAAAGCTCCAGCGCTTCTTTTTCATCGGTTTCCTTCCGGGAAATCTTTTTTCTTGGCTTTCCGTAAAAATAAAGGCTGCAAAGTCCTGCAAGCAGGCCGCCCGCAAGCGGTGCCACAAGAAATACCCAGACCTGTGAAAGAGCCTTTACATCACCAAAAACTGCCTTTACAAAGGCTGTACCAAAGCTTTTTGCCGGATTGATTCCTGCGCCTGTAAGTACCAGTCCAAACAGTTCTGCCATGCAAAATGCCATACCGGCCACATTTTTGTACGCTGTTTTCGCCGTCACACAGAGAAATGCCAGCACAAAGACAAATGTCAAGAGCAGCTCCGTAACAAATGCACCCCAGACATTAATTTTTAAGAAAGCTGATGTATCTGCATAACCATTTGTGCCAAGTCCGACCAAATCATATCCATAGGACTGATACTGGGATATTACCTGTGCGTCAAATGACTTTGACAATCCATACAGGGCAAATGCCGCTGCAAGTGCGCCAAACACCTGTGATACCACATAACCCATAAAATCCACGACACTGAGCCTTCCGGCAATCAGCATGCCCGCCGACACTGCCGGATTACAATGTGCTCCCGATACCGTGCCAAAAACGTATAACAGCACCGCCACCGTAAAACCGGCTGTCAGCGCAATGCCGACAACACCGAGATACCCCGCATATCCACCCGTGAATGAGACTGCCCTGAATATTGATTATGAAGAAATGCCGCCGATGTTTAAGATAACAGATACTCATTATGCGGCAACCTGGCTGTTGGATCCAAGAGCACCGCAGATCAAATCACCTATGGGAGGAACAGCGCATGAGTAAAGAAGTTTTATTGGATGTCAGGCATCTGACTCAGCAGTTTCATCTGACAAAAAAGATCAAGGTAAAGGCTGTAGATGATGTCTCATTTCAGATCCATAAAGGTGAGATCTTTGGTCTGGTAGGGGAATCCGGTTCAGGAAAGTCCACAGTTGCCAGATGTCTGATGAATATATATCAGCCGGCTCAGGGAGAAATCTGGTATAAAGATGTAAATATCTGCGACAAAAAGGAATTCAAAAAGCATAAAAAAATGCTGCAGACCTGCCGCCAGATGATATTTCAGGATTCCGCATCCAGTCTGAACCAGAAAATGAAGGTGTCAGATATTATTACGGAACCAATGAGAATCCAGCATATCACACCTCCGAGAGGAAGCTTTGTGAAGGAAGCTGCTTTTCAGATGGAATATGTAGGACTTGAGAACAGTTTCCTGGACCGTTATCCATCTGAATTATCAGGGGGACAGAGACAGCGAGTGGCCATAGCCAGATCTCTGTGTATGGAACCGGAATTTCTGGTGGCTGATGAACCTATAGCTTCTCTGGATGTGTCCATACAGGCCCAGATCGTCAATCTGTTCCGTCATCTGCAGAAGGAGCATGGATTTACATTTCTGTTTATAGCTCATGACCTGGCTATGGTTGAGTATCTCTGTGACCGTGTGGGAGTTATGTATCATGGAAAACTGGTAGAACTGGCGCCATCAGAAGAATTGTATTCCAATCCGGTGCATCCTTATACAAAAACATTGCTGTCTGCAATTCCTGTTCCTGACCCGATCAGGGAGAGAAAAAGAGTTCTGCAGTACTATGATGGCGAAGGAATGGAAAACAGCGTGTGGACAGAAGTGTCACCCGGACATTTTGCAATGCTTCCGGCTGAAGGAAAGGGGTGCAGTATATAATGAGACAAAAAAAGTTAGTCTACTATGGTAAAAAATGCCTGATATTCCTGATCTCAGTATTTATATTGTCTGTAGCTGTATTTTATGTAGCCCGTCTTGCACCGGGAGATCCGCTGATCTCCTATTATGGTGACCGTACAGAGAAGATGAGTCCGGAAGAACGTGAATGGGCTATGGAGAAACTGGGGCTGAACGAACCAATTTCTGTGCAGTATGTGAAGTGGGTAAAAAATGCCTTTCATGGAGAATTTGGAATTTCATTTAAATATAAACAGGATGTGGTAGAAGTGATCGGCGGCCGTATTGGCAATACACTTGTACTTGGAGGAATCGGATTTATCATTATGTTTGCCGGAGCCTTGCTCCTGGGAATCCTGTGTGCCTGGTACGAAAACCGGCTGGCAGACCGGATCCTGTGTAAGCTGGGAACCATATCCAGTTGTATTCCTGAGTTTTGGATGGCTCTGGTCCTGATCCTTGTTTTTTCTGTAAATCTTAAGATCCTGCCAAGCAGTGGAGCTTACAGTACAGGAAATGCAGGAGATATCGGTGACAGAGTGCTGCATCTGATCATGCCTCTGACCATCGTGGTCATGGAGCATTTATGGTATTATGCTTACATGATCCGAAATAAGATCCTTGAAGAGGTTCGCGCAGATTATGTACTTTTGGCAAAGGCAAAAGGCCTGGATAAGAAAAAGCTTATGTTCAGACATTGTGTCCGAAATGTAATGCCTGCTTATCTGAGTATTATGGCCATTGCAGTCCCCCATGTACTTGGAGGAACCTATGTGGTAGAAAGTGTATTTTCTTATCCCGGAATCGGAGCTCTGTCCTATGAGAGTGCCAGATATCATGATTACAATCTGCTGATGCTGCTTTGTATGATGTCAGGAATCCTGGTTATTTTCTGTAATATCGTCAGTCAGACTATTAATGAACAGATAGATCCCCGTATGAAGGATGAAGTAATAACCGAGAAATCGGAGGTAGTAGAAGGATGACCAATCATTTATTTGAACTGGCAGGAAACAGAAAGACAGAAACCGTAATTCCCAAATCAAAGAAAAAGTGGTATCAGGGAAAACCCGTTGTTTCAGCAGTAATCCTGATTCTTATCGTACTGGGCTGTCTGTGTGCGGAACTGATCATGACAAAGGATCCTACTTATATGGATCTGTTAAACTATAATAAAGCTCCTGACAGGGAGTTCCTTTTTGGAACAGATACTATGGGAAGGGATATTTTTTCCATGATCTGGTATGGAGGAAGGATCTCGATCCTGATTGGTGGATTAGCCACTGTTATTTCTACTTTTATTGCAGTGGTAGTCGGCGCCTTCAGTGGTGTGGCACCTGGGTGGCTGGATGAACTGATCATGAGATTTACAGAGATATTTTTAAGTATACCAACTCTGCTTCTGATCATTTTGCTGCAGGCTATTATGGGAGATGCAAATATCCTGAGTCTGTCCTTTGTGATCGGTGTGACCAGCTGGACCAGTATTGCGAAAGTAGTACGCACAGAGGTACGGCAGATACGAAACAGTGAGTATATCATCGCTGCAAGATGTATGGGAGCAGGATTTTTCCGTATTTTGTGGAAGCATCTGGTGCCGAACTTTTTCTCGTCCATTATGTTTATGGTAGTCATGAATGTAAGAACTGCAATGATCTCTGAAGCTACTTTAAGCTTTATGGGCATTGGACTTCCGATAGAGGTTATCACATGGGGAAGTATGCTGTCTCTGTCAGATAAGGCATTAATGACAGGTTCCTGGTGGATCATTCTGATCCCCGGACTTTTCCTGATCACCACAGTGCTCTGCCTGACCAATATAGGAAACGCCTGCAGAGAGCAGACAAACAGAAAAGAAAGTAATTTTTAAAATTTGACCGAAATCTCGCTGTTTTGTTGCTGATTTGTCTGATTTATGATATTATGGAAATATCTTAAAAAATCTAAAAAATAAGGCAGGAGTGGTCAAAATGTATCAGGAAGAATACAAACGTTGGTTGGCAGCAGATCTGCAGGATGCGGATCTTAATCCGGAATTATCCAAAATCGAAGGAAACGATGAAGAGATCAAAGATCGTTTCGCAGTAGCGCTGAAATTTGGAACAGCCGGACTTCGCGGAGTTCTCGGAGCCGGAACCAACCGTATGAATATTTATGTAGTTCGCCAGGCAACACAGGGACTTGCGAACTGGGTAAAAACACAGGGCGGTAATCAGACAGTAGCCATCAGCTATGACAGCCGTCTTAAGAGTGATGTATTTGCAAAAACAGCAGCAGGCGTACTGGCGGCAAATGATATCAATGTCAGAATTTATGACGCACTGATGCCTGTACCTGCACTTTCCTTTGCAACACGTTACTATGAATGCAATGCAGGTATTATGGTAACAGCATCCCACAACCCGGCTAAGTATAACGGTTACAAAGCTTACGGTCCTGACGGATGCCAGATGACAGACGATGCAGCTGCCATTGTATATGAAGAGATCCAGAAAACAGACGTACTTACAGGTGCGAAATATATGTCCTTCGCAGAAGGCGTAGAACAGGGAAAAATCCGTTTTGTAGGAGATGACTGCAAGCAGGCTCTCTATGAAGCTATCGAATCCCGTCAGGTTCGTCCGGGTCTCTGCAAGACAGCAGGACTGAAACTGGTTTACAGCCCGTTAAACGGATCAGGACTTGTACCTGTAACTCAGGTATTAAAAGATATCGGAATCACAGATATCACAATCGTTCCGGAACAGGAATATCCAAACGGATACTTCACGACCTGCAGTTATCCGAACCCGGAAATTTTTGCAGCTCTGGAGCTTGGACTTAACCTTGCAAAAGAGACAGATGCAGATCTGATGCTTGCAACAGACCCGGATGCAGACAGACTTGGCGTTTATGTAAAAGATTCCAAGACCGGGGAGTACCACAGTCTGACAGGTAACATGTCCGGATGCCTGATCGGCGATTATGTGATCGGTCAGAGAAAAGCCTTGTACGGACTGCCGGAAGATGGAGCATTTATCCGCTCAATCGTTTCCACCAATATGGCAGATGCAATTGCAAAATATTATGGAATCCAGCTTGTAGAAGTTTTAACAGGATTCAAATTTATCGGACAGAAGATCCTCGAGTTTGAAAACACCGGAAAAGGAACCTACCTCTTTGGTATGGAGGAAAGCTATGGCTGTCTGACCGGAACATATGCAAGAGATAAAGATGCTGTCGATGCTTCCATGACACTGTGCGAGGCAGCAGCTTACTATAAGACGAAGAATATGACACTCTGGGATGCTATGCTTGCAATGTATGAGCGTTACGGATACTACAAAGATGATGTGACTGCTATCACTTTAAAAGGTATCGAGGGACTTGCCAAGATCCAGGAGATCATGAATACACTGAGAGAGAATGCTCCGGCAGAGATTGGCGGTTACAAAGTAACGGCAGTGCGTGATTATAAGAAGGACATCATTACAGATACTGCAACAGGCGCTGTAAAACCGACCGGTCTTCCGGCTTCCAATGTTTTATATTATGAGTTGGAGGATGATGCATGGGTATGTGTAAGACCTTCCGGAACAGAGCCGAAAGTAAAATTCTATCTCGGTGTAAAGGGAACGTCTTTAGAGGATGCAGATGCAAAATCCAAGGCATTGTCCGAAGCTGTCCATGCAATGATCGGAAAAATGTTATAACATATGGAAAATGCCTAAAAATGCCCCAAAATGGGAAAATTTCTTGACAAAGACATAGAAAACAAGTATAAATATGGATGTAGGTATTTTGGAAAAGAAAAAACCTCATATATCATAAAGTGAAAATCCAGAGGAGGAATTTTTAACATGAACAAAGCAGAATTAGTTGCAGCTATGGCTGAGAAAGCTGAATTAAGCAAAAAAGACGCAGAAGCAGCATTAAAAGCATTCACAGATGTTGTTGCAGAAGAATTAAAAAAAGGTGAGAAAATCCAGTTAGTTGGATTCGGAACATTCGAAGTTTCTGAGAGAGCAGAGAGAACAGGACGTAACCCACAGAGCGGTAAAGAGATGGTTATCCCAGCTTCTAAAGCTCCTAAATTCAAAGCAGGAAAAGCTTTAAAAGATATGGTTAACGCATAATTCTTTTTTAAATATGAATGTTTAGCGGGCTCGGATTTTCCGGGCTCGTTTTTTGTGCAGCAGGAGACATCGTTTCTGTTGGATAAAAAACATGCCGCAGGGATGTGTAACCCGCGGAATAAAAAGCAAGAGGGGAAAATAAAAACAATGAGATTAGATAAATTCTTGAAAGTGTCACGACTCATCAAGAGAAGAACGGTTGCGAATGAAGCGTGTGATGCAGGACGTGTGATGGTGAACGGAAAACCGGCAAAGGCTTCCGTCAATGTGAAAGTCGGGGATGTGATCGAGATCGCATTTGGAACAAAAAGTGTGAAAGTGCGTGTGCTTGATCTTCAGGATACAACGAAGAAAGAGGAAGCAAAAGACCTGTTTGAATATGTATCCTAAATATATTCTATACACACATTAGCCAGGGCAGTTATTTTTGAGGGCATAAATCAGGGAACCTTCTCATATATAGAATATAGACAAGTGCGGAACTCATAGAAAACATTCAAAACGTAAGTAGGAGGTTCGCAATTACCTGTATATATGAGGAGGAGATTTATGGACGAGAAGAATAATGTGACAAAATCCCACAAAGTACTTTTGGCAAACCGGAAAAATGGCGCATTCAGCGGTGTGGTGGATGTACTGTCTTTTGATGTGGCAGAGATATTGCTGGAGACGGAGCTTGGGATGCTTCTAATAAAAGGACATGACCTTCATGTAAACCGCCTTTCACTGGAAAAGGGAGAAATCGATATTGAGGGACGGATCGATTCCCTGACCTATTCAGAGCCGAAAAATGTTGCAAAACAGACGGAATCTCTTCTTGGAAGGCTTTTTAAATAATGTCTGGATTTGTGCGGCTGGCGGAAGGAATCCTGTTTTGGCAGGTGCAGGAGACCGGAAGCAGGGTGAGCGAGGGGATTTTCACAGAGGCAGTTTTTCTCGGAATCTCGGTTCTGGTGGGGATGGGACTATTCCTGCTGTACGATATTTTTCGTATTTTCCGAAGAATCGTGCCACATGGCGCAATCTGGATTGGAGTGGAAGACTTCTGTTATTGGTTACTATGCACTGCTGCGGTTTTTCTGATGCTGTATCAGGAGAATGACGGTATGATCCGGGGATTTGCCATTGGTGGTGTTATTTTTGGCATGATACTGTATTTTTTCCTCCTCAGCAGATTTGTTGTAAAGATCAATGTGTGTATTTTGAAGAAAATACTTGGCATTGCGGGAAGGATAACCGGTTTTGTGACAAAACCTTTTCGAAAGATTGGCAGGAAAATCATAAGTTTTTTATGTAAACAGTTGAAAAAATGGATAAAAATGATTAAAATGAGTTTATGTAAGCTTTAATGCGTAGATTTAGAGGGGTTCATCATGGCAAACGCGAAAAGAAGACGTAGAAAAAACGGAAACAGAGCTGGAAGAATGTGCATTACCTGTATTGTATTTGTGTTTGCAATTGTTATGTCAACACAGATCATTAAGGTATACCAGAAGGATCAGGAATATATTGCCAAACAGGCGGACTTAGAACAGCAGCTTTCCGCAGAACAGGACAGACAAAAAGAGTTAGAAGCATACGAGACTTATACAAAATCACAGCAGTATGTCGAAGATGTCGCCAAGAGCAAACTGGGGCTGCTTTATGATAATGAGGTTGTATTTAAAGAACAAAAGTAACGATCGCATTCGTTGGATCGTGAGCGTGATAGATAACAAATGGGACTGTTTTTTGTACAGTCCCATTTTTGTATTTCAATGTCAACCTTGAACAATCGTCTCTATCTTTTGTAATTCTTCTTCTGTGAAGTCTGTGTGTCCGATGATCTTAATGTTGTCTAAAATCTGTTCCGGTTTGGAAGCGCCAATTAAAACGCTGGTTACTTTATCATCCCTTAAGATCCAGCTTAAAGCCATCTCAGCAAGGGTCTGGTCACGTTCTCCGGCAAGTACATTTAAAGCCTGGATCTGTGCAAGCTTTTCAGGAGTCAGGGCGGATTCCTTTAAGAAACGTCCGTCTGTGGCAATGCGGCTGTCGGTTGGGATACCATTTAAGTAACGGTTTGTCAGAAGTCCCTGAGCCAGAGGAGAGAATGCGATAATTCCCTTCTTAAGTTCATAAGCGGTATCTTTTAATGCATTATTTTCAATGGTGCGGTCAAAAATAGAGTAACGATTCTGGTTAATGATAAATGGACACTTTAAGTCACTTAAGATTGCAGTTGCTTTTCTTAAAGTCGGACCATCATAATTGGAAAGACCGACATAAAGTGCCTTTCCGCTCTTTACGATAGAATCTAAGGCGCCCATCGTCTCTTCCAGTGGTGTCTCCGGATCCATTCTGTGATGATAGAAAATATCAACATAATCCAAACCGAGACGTTTCAAACTCTGGTCAAGACTTGCGATCAGATATTTGCGGCTTCCCCAGTTGCCGTAAGGACCTTTCCACATATCAAAACCGGCCTTTGTGCTGATGAGAAGTTCATCACGGTAAGGATGAAGTTCCTCCTTCATGATCTTTCCGAAGTTGCGCTCTGCGCTTCCGTAAGCAGGACCATAATTATTGGCGAGATCAAAATGTGTGATTCCGTGATCAAATGCGGTGAAACACATCTGCTTCATGTTTTCGTAAACACCCGTGTCTCCAAAATTATGCCATAAGCCTAAAGATACTAATGGAAGCTTTAAACCACTGTTGCCGCAGCGGTTGTAAACCATCGTGTCATATCTTTTTTCATCTGCAATATACATTATAAAATCTCCTTTCAAAATGGGGTGTGTCCGGTAATGTGAAAATCATTCAATTTACGCTATGAATGAGTTTTTCAATTACCGGATGGCTTATAAGTATTTTACTTCACGTAGGTGCTGGTGTACAGTGTCAAAATTTCGTTTCTGTAACTTATTTTGAATGATTTAGTACCTTAGCCTCCTAAAAAACCCGAACTCCCTTCAAGCACCACAAACAGACATTTGAGCGGAATTTTTGGCGAAAACTTTTTTTTGCCACGACGTTCCTTTGACAAACATTTTCATGGACAACTCCTATAATCGTGGACACGGTTGCAGGACAACTGCAAAACATAGATACATGAAAACTTCAAAGTTGTCCGGCGTACAGAAATAGATAATTGCGAAACTCATAAAAGCCTAAAATGAATTGTGAAAAATTGACAAAAGACATGAAAGACACTGGGGAGCCGCCGGCACTTAGAAGGCAGGTACAACGGTAAGTTGTGGCTGGCTTCTTAGTACCGTTGCGAGCGACACGTAGCGAGAGCGTGTCTTGAATGTTTTTGTCAATTTTGAACAATTTGCAATAGACTAGGGAGAGTTTCGCAATTATCTATGGACACAGAAACAATAAAAGGAGATTATGTCATGAAAAAAAGTGCAGGCAAACAGATGATAACGATTGCGGGAGGCATTCTTGCATGCAGTATACAAATGATGGGCTGCTATCCACTTGCCCCGGCGTATTTTGCGGCAGCGTTTTTGGAGGGAGTAAGCGGTGTGTGGCTGACAGCCGCAATGTACATAGGAATGCTTTATTTTATGCCACTGACGGCAACGGTAAAATACGCAGTGGCGCTTCTTGTGACCGCAGGTGCGATCAAACTGGTAGAGTGGGCGAACGAGGGCTGCCCCGCATTTCTGGCGGCAATCCTGACAGCAATCACGACGATGATTTTGTCTTTCTGTGGCGGACTGCTGGAATGGAAAGACCAGCCGGAGGTACTGGCAGTGTTTCTGGAAGGAATCTTTGTATTCGGAGCGGTGATCCTTTTAAACCGTGTCATTCATATATTTATGGAGTGGCAGGGGCGCGGAAGCAGGATAGAGCAGGAACCCGTGGACAGAGGCAAGGAGGAACGCCTTTCGGGGTATGCGGAATCATTTCAGGGATTGTCACAGATTTTTATGAATATGAGTAAAAAAAAGGAGCAGTACACGGCGGAGGAACTCGGACAAATGCAAAATGAGCTGACCGGGCGGCTCTGTGCAAATTGTGACTGCTGTGCGATATGCTGGGAGCAGGAATCTACACCGTTGTATGGGATTTTGTCTAACATGATCACGTCGATCCTGAATGTGGGGATTCCGGCAAAAGAAAGTGAGGAGGAACTAAGCCACTACTGCAAACACAGCAAAGATATGGTGGAGGAGGCAGTGCGTGTGTTTGAGAAGGCAAGCTTAAACCGTGCGTGGTACAACCGTCTGTTGGAAAACCGTCAGACGATCGCAGAACAGCTCGATGCGATGGCGTACATTATGAAAGACTGTGCGAAGGAGGAAAAACTGCTGGATACGCAGGAGAAAAAGGCGTTGGCAGAGATACGCTACCGGGCAAAAGAGAGCGGGATTGTCATTGAGGAAATGCATTTGTATGAGAATCAGGAGGGACGTCTGCGGCTGACAGCGGGACTACGCAGTAAAATGGGCGGCTGTGTTTCTGTGAAATCATTTCTCGCAGCGGTCAGCCATGCACTTGGAAAAGATATCCGTGCTGCCGCAGACTGCCGTTCATTTATCTCAAAGGAACGCACCGATTTTTTGTTTTACGAGGATACAAAATACCGCAGTGTGCAGGGAATCGCACGGCTGAAAAAAGACGGTGCACAGATTTCTGGGGACAATTTCTCGTTTCTGGAGCTGGAGCGCGGTGATCTTCTGCTCGGACTTTCGGATGGCATGGGCTCCGGCAGTGCCGCATGCAAAGAGAGTGAGATGGTGTTAGATCTTGTGGAACGCTTTTTGGAAGCCGGTTTTTCAGTGGAGACAGCGATCCGTATGATGAACTCGGCGATGGTGATGAAAGGGGAGAGCGATCTGTATTCGACCGTTGACCTGTGCATGGTAAACCTCTATGATGGGGCGGCGGATTTTTACAAGATCGGAGCAGCGGGAAGCTTTATCAGGCACGGGCAGGAGGTGACAAGTTTTGCCCCGGATTCCCTGCCGGTCGGCGTCGGGACAAACCCCGAGATCGAGCATAAAAAGATAACCCTGAAAAACGGCGATTTTGTTGTCATGGTCACGGATGGTGTGTTAGAATATCTGCATGTACCAAATCCGGAAGAAACAATGCAGGAGATCATCGAGAGTATCAACACCAATCATCCGGGCATTCTGGCGAAAAAGATTTTGGAGCGGGTGCTTCTTTTTACAGGGGGAAAGGTTTCGGATGATATGACCATTCTTGCGACCTGCATCTGGGAGAAATAGATGACAAATGAACTTTTAAACGAATGGAAAAAAGAAAAAATAGTGGAAGACGGGGACATAGTGCTCGCAGGGGTATCCGGCGGTGCTGATTCCGTCTGCCTCCTGTTGATGCTGGAGCAGTTACAGAAAAAAACAGATTTTTTATTGGAAGCAGTCCATGTGGAGCATGGCATCCGTGGGGAAGAGAGCCGGAAAGACGCTGCGTTTGTGAAAAACCTGTGTCAGGATCATGGGATCAGATGTCATATATTTTCAGTGGAAGTTCCTGTATTTGCGGAGAAACATGGTCTTGGGCTG
>OHQO01000906.1_pt1 | contig 12189 bp, 9 predicted proteins | sample 1578051 | NCBI WGS metagenome assembly OHQO01 (sample SAMEA3879592, study PRJEB24766) | human gut metagenome | biome: human-associated habitat; feature: feces | place: USA | collected 1985/1987 | reverse complement strand
ACTACTTGTTGTAGAGCGGGGTAGGGTAGACGCCCTTGTCGGCAAGTTCCTGGAACTTGGCTACTACACCCGGCCTGTCTTCCTTGTAAGTTACGCCGAACCAATGCGATGGTGTGGAAAGTACCTCTGTGGCAGCCTCTCCGGACTTGATCATGCAGTCGATTGCGTAAGGGATGTAGAACTCCTTCTTAGGCTCATTGATGTTCTTCTCAAGGAATGCGTCGAAGATTTTCTCGCTCTTCTCGAAATAGTCAGGAGTGAAGCCCCACATGTTCATTGAACAAAGGTTGTCGGCAACCAGTTCCACATGCGTCTCTCCGGTGAGGGAGTTGTCGCCATATACCTTGCCGTCAGCCTCTTTCGCGATGTTGAGGTGCTCTACGATATCTGTAAGATGCTGGTCCTTGTCGTAAGCGCAGATTCCTCTGGATACGCTGCCTGACTCTGAAAGTGTGTGGTCAAGCTCGAATCCGACGATGCTGTATACGCCTGTGCTGTGCTCATGGGCGCGGAGCCAGTCGCCGAGGATGCGGAATGAATCCTTTCCGTAGTAGTCGTCACCGTTGATCACTGCAAACGGCTCACGGATGACGTCTTTCGCCATGAGGACTGCATGTGCCGTGCCCCAAGGTTTCTGTCTTTCCGGGTTCAATGTATATTTGGCCGGGATCTTGTTGAGCTCCTGTGTCACGAACTGGAACTGGAGCGGCTCCCCGTCAAGGCATTTTACGTGGCTGTACTTCTGTTTTACAGTCTCTTCGAACTGCTCTTTGAAATACTCTCTCACGATGTATACGACTTTTCCGAATCCGGCCTGGACAGCATCGTAGATGGAATAATCGATGATCGTTTCACCATTTGGACCGAGGCCGTCCATCTGTTTAAGTCCGCCGTAACGGCTGCCCATTCCGGCAGCAAGGACAAGCAATGTTGGTTTCATTTGCAAGTGATTTTTAGTTCAATGTTTTGTTGCAGGCAATAGTCAAAAACTTGAGTTGCATAATTTTTCGACTCTTGCTTTTATTATCATCTGCAAATTTACTAATTTTGTGTGTAATAACTAAAGATTGTCATGGTAAAATTCGGTGCTGTTTTCAAAAAATGGTGGAATGGTCCGCATAAAGGTTTTGTCAGGTATGCGGTAGGTCTCACCGTATTTGCCCTGGTCTATGCCACGTTTTTCAGTGCCGACAGTCTTGTGGACTGGGGCAAGGCCTATCTTGAACTCAGACAGCAGCGCCGTCAGATAGAGATATATAACCGTGAAATATCTGAAATGGACAAGCAGATCCGCATGCTTTCCACGGATCGCGATACTCTGGAAGAATTTGCGCGTGAACGATTCCGTTTCGCCGCACCGGATGATGATGTGTATATCCTTGATAAATAGGCGGCTAAATCAGCATTGCACCGAATCCTGCTGCCAGCGCGAGCATTGATTTCAGCGCTTTTACGCGTATCCAGCTTTTCTTGTTTTCCGCGATGAGCGGCAGGCATGCGTGGCCGTCCTGGGATATGCAGCTGGCAAGAAGTACCGGGAACGGGAGAATCCCCGACGCGAACATTGACACGAAAACCATGTGCGGACCAGACTCCGGTATGAGTCCCGTCAGCACCGCGATGACAATCATCAGTCCCGTGTTCCCGCGCAGCCATGTCTCCATGTCAATGCGTGTGGACAAGATGCCGAATATGGCCAGGACGCCGAAAGTCCATGCGAAGATTACCGGCAGATGTCTTTTTATCACGTGTCCCCACACATGTTCCTTTATGAAATGCATGATTTCGTGTCCGTCTTCATGTCCTTCGTGGTGATGGCCGTGGTCGTGGCAGTCGCAGTCATGCAATTCGTAATTGTCGTCACTGCATCGGTCCGCTCCCAGGTCAAGCAGCTTCCCTTTCTTTTGCAATGCCTTGATTACCAGGTCTGTAATGATGCCGGTTATGAGTCCGAAAAGAAACAGGCCGCCCATTATGAGTATAGCCTTCGACGGAAACATTGTCAGCATCAGGAATGCTTCGTCTCCGGTGGTTGCGATCAATGCAGCAGTAAGCGCGCCGAATCCGACCATCCTGTGCGAGTATAATGACACTCCCGCGAAACCGCCCAGACAGCCGGGAATCATGCCGAGCCCCGAAGCCACTGCGACCTGCCCGATCTTATGATTCTCAAGACGTTTGAACAAATGTCCGTGCGACACGACATTGAAAATTTCTATCAATGTCATGATGAATATCACCAGCAGGCAGATCTGAAGGCTTTCCGTCAGTGCGTTCAGCAATACGTGCGGAATGCTCTGCGGAACTTGTCCAGCTACGTCTGCATGAATATGTAAAGGTATGATTGTCATTTTGTTATAGTTCCTGATACGTAAAGACTTATTACAGGCCTGAGAGGGGAGTTCGTGGTCAGGATTATTGCAATGTCATTTTCTCCATAAGGCAGGTTCCGGGTGTCCAGATTGCAGGAAAACGAAGTTTTGCCGCCTGGCTCCGTGTCCTGGAATTTGTCCGGGAGTGTCAGTGCATTGTTCTCGGCATCAGCCTTATATATATGGAACGGGCGGCCTCCGAGATTGCTGTATGTGAATGTAGCCTTTACCGTGGAGCCTTTCTTTGCATTGCCGAAGCTGAAAGAACTCGACGTGAATACCGGTTGCGGTCCGTTCTCTTGTTCCTCGGCGCTCATTAACGAGAAATCTTCCTTGGTAAATGCCCAGATGCATATCGGTTTGAATGCCTGTCCGTTGACTACCGGGGTGGCATTGTACCAATTCTTTCCCCACCTGCTTCTGTCCGCCGTTACGATGTATGTCATTCTGGCAGTCCGTCCGGCCGGTATAGGGTTCGGCGAAACGGAAATCGACAGCCCGTCTGAAACATTGGAGAATGATACTTTTATCGGCGTCGTGCCGATGTTCGCCACGTTCATGGCATCGCTTTTCTGGCCGTTCTGCGAGAGGTTCCCCAGTTTTATTTCTGTTTTCCTCAATGCGAGCGAACCTTTGTGTACAGGATATAATTCGCTGAGTGCCAGCTTTTTCTCATGTGCAATGCCGCGTAGTCTCAACACTATGGGTTTCTTTACGTTCGAGATGTATACCGTCAATGTCTTGTCGAACGGATATGGTCCTTCGTCGTTCGAATATGTGGCGGATATCTTGCCGCTTTTCCCCGGCAATACCGGTTCCCTGGTCCATTTTACGCCAGTGCAGCCGCAGGATGACACTACATTGTATATGACGATCGGTTTGTCCGAAATGTTGGTTGCGGTGAACGCACAGTTCAATGCGCCCTGCCCCAAGGTCACGTCGCCGAAGTCGTGGATGGTCTTGTCGAAGCGTACAACTCCATCAATGTCAGTGCTTTTGCCGTCAGTCTTGACCTGCGCTGCCATTGACAATGAAAATGCCGCTACGGTCACTGCCGCAGCGATATGTTTGAAAATCCGGATCATAATGCCTTCTCTGTCTGCAAAAATCTTTCCACGATTTGATTATTTGATTTAATTCGCATACATTTGTATTTGGTTTCGCTTTTGCGGAGCCTTTTGTTAGACAACAACCAAAGAATTTAATTATTATGGCTTACAAGATCTCAGAATCAGAGTGCGTTGCATGCGGCACATGTATCGGTGAGTGCCCTGCAGGAGCAATTTCAGAGGGCGATGTTTACCACATCGATCCTAATCTTTGCCTTGATTGCGGTACATGCGCAGGCGTTTGCCCTATGGGTGCAATCCATCCGGCTGACGAATAATCGCATTTCGAAATCCAATTACGGGGATGACATCACAGATGCCGTCCCCGTTTTCTTATATTCCGCCCTGTTATTTCTGCGCCGTTCTTTTCTTTTTTTTTCTTTCTTTCTCCGTTCTTCCTCCGTTCTTTCTGAGCCGACCGGTACTCCTTACACGATTTCGTTCCGATTAAACGTTTTAGATGATACCAAGTGTATCAGCTAATGCGTTTTGTTCCGCGAAAACGTTTTAAACGGTACGAAAGGGGCTTTGAAACCTGTTTTGTACGAGGAAAACGTTTTAGATGGAACCGATTTGGTTTATCGGACGGAGTTCAAGCTGTCGGTTTCTACGCAATTCCGTTCAGGACGGAGCTCAGGCCGTCGGCGATGCGTTTCAGTCCTTCATTCAGAAGTTCGCGCGGACATGCCAGGTTGATGCGGATGAAGCCCTCTCCCGCTTCGCCGTACATTGAACCGGCATTGACATGGACATTGAACCTGTCTACGAGCATTGTCTCGATTTCGCGGGAGGCGAGTCCTGTCTTGCGGCAGTCACACCATGCGAGGTAGGTGCCTTCGAGGCTGGATATCGGCATCCACGGCAGTCGGGACGCGAAAATCTCGCGGAGACGGCAGTAATTGGCGTAGACATAGCTGTTCATTTCGCTGAGCCATTGTTCCGCTTCTGGATTCGTGTAGGCGGTGACAAGTGCTGCCACGCCGAACGGATTGACATCGCATATCTCATTGATATTGATGGCTTTGTCGATTGCTTCGCGCCAATCCTCACGGCATGTGATGATATTGGCTATCTGAAGTCCTGCGATGTTGAAAGCCTTGCTGGGCGAGCAGAAAGTGACGGTGTTGCGGCTTATTTCCGGTGAAATGCTTGCGAGCGGGGTGTAGCTGTAACCCGGCATCACGATTTCGCAGTGGATTTCATCGCTGATAATCGGTACTCCGTGGCTTATGCAGATGGATGCCATGCGTTCCAGTTCTTCTCTTGTCCAGACATGTCCTGCCGGATTGTGAGGATTGCACAGGACGAAAACCGCAGCCTCTTTCACCTTGTTTTCGAAATCATCGAAGTCCACGTGGCATGAAAAACTGTTGTCGTCAGCGTAATCGTAGACAAGCCTGCTCTCCAGCATTGTGCAGCCATTGTTCCTTATCGAAGAAAAGAAACAGTTGTATACCGGTGTCTGTATCAATACTTTATCACCAGGCTTGGTCATCGCCTTGATCGTGGCTGACAGTGCCGGGACTACTCCGGACGTGTAGATTACCCACTCTTTCCGGATGCCGTTCCAGCCGTGTTTCCTGGAAAACCAGCTGCTGATGGCATCATAATATGGATCCTGGACGCGCGTGTAGCCGAAAATGCCTTGGTTTACACGTTCCCGGAGCGTTTCCACGATACATGGCGCAGTCTGGAAATCCATGTCTGCCACCCACATCGGGATGACCCCGTCTCTGTCATTGTCCCATTTTACGCAGCCTGTGCCGCGTCGCCTGTTTACTTTGTCAAAGTCGAACATATCTCGCAATCTCCAGGTTTCTTGATGTTTTCGTCAATGATTATTTCTCCGATGCTGTCAGCTTTGATGTGTCCGGTGCGAGGATTCTTCACCGATGTGATGTGCCCTTTGACATCTGCATTGACAGAACTGTACTCGAACGCGAGGTCTGCATCCGGAGCCATGGTGCAGTCTTCCATTATGAGGTTTTCCGCATAACACAGCGGCTGGGTGCCGGAAATGCGGCATCTTACCAGTCTGAGATTCTTGGCGTACCATCCGAGGTATTCGCCGTTTATCTCTGAAGCATAGACTGTTACGTTCTCGGTGTTCCAGAATGCGTCTTTCGTGTTGAGGATGGAATCGTGAATTTCCACATTTTTGCAATATTGGAACGAGTAGTTGCCGTCCAGGCGGAAATTACGGATCTTTATGTCGCTGCAGTGCATGAAAATATAGTCGGCATGGTCTGCGCTTACATTGTCCAGTTCGATGTTCTTGCAGTGCCACAGAGTTTCCGCAGCTCCCGGAATCTGCACGTTTTTCAATTTGATGCCATCCATCTCGCGGAACATTTTAGGCGCATCTACGTATGTGTCAGTCATTTCCAGATTTTTCGAGTACCACAATGCGGCTCTGGCTCCACCTGTGAAAAGGCAATTCTTCACGATGAAGTTTTCGCAGCACCAGAATGGATATTTGCCCTCGAATACGCAATTGACAGCGGTGATGTCGCTTGTTTCCTTCAACGCAGACTCGCCTCTGTGAATCTTCACGTTCTCAAGATACAGCCCGTGTCTGCAATAGAGCGGCCTTTCGCCGATAAACTCTTGACCGATAATCTTTTCCATATATTATTTTGTTTCAATGTTGTCCACCTTCATACGGACATTCAGCCACTTGCCGCTCCGGAGACGCCACAAGAACAGCAATCCCCTGATATTCAGCTCGGCGCACATGCTTATCCAGAAACCGGCAAGGCCCATGGTCTTCGTGAGGAAGAACGCTGGGATTATGCGGAAAATCCACATTGCCGAGAAGTTTATCGTGCTCGGTATCAATGTGTCACCGGCGCCGACACAGACTCCGTAGCCGACGATGGATGCGGCGAACATTGTCTCGGCGAAACATTCTATCCGGAGGACATGGGCACCCAGTGCCACGACTTCGGCATCATTGGACATCAATCCGATGAAAACAGGAGCGAGAGCGTACATTATTATTGCCATTACGCTCATCACCGCCATGCCGAGTCCGACGGTAATCCGGGCAAATCCCTTCGCAAGTTCTTTCCGTTTCGCGCCGAGGCTTTGGCCGATGAGCGATGTCGCCGCATCCGCGATACCATACCCCGGCATGTAGCAGAAACTCTCCGCCGTTATCGCGAAAGCATTGGCTGCAATGGCGATGGTTCCCAGAGGCGCCACAATAATCGTGCTCAGCACATGCGCGCCCCTCATAATGATATTTTGCAATGCCATCGGAGCACTGATAGTCAATGCGTTGCTGATGCAGACCCTGGTCGGGATGAAACTGCCGCGTTCACCGCGTCCGATAATATGCAGTTCCTTGGAACGGAAGAGGATATAGGACATCAATATCCCGACAGTGGTGCATTCTGCCAGCACTGTTCCCAATGCCGCGCCTTCCACGCCCATGCCGGCGCCCGGGATGAAAATCTCCATGCCGGACAATGTCAATGTTCTCGAAGGATAGATGAGCATGAAGTTGAAGCAGACGTCCAGAACGCACATTACGACACTCATGATGCTGGGAATCTTCATGTTGCCGCTGCTCTGCAGCATTCCTGCGCCGAAAAATTCGAACTGGAGGGCCGGCAGTCCCGCCATGACTATCATGAAATACATTCCGGCGTCGTGACGTATCTCCTCGGCGCCTCCCAGCCATCCCGGCAATGCCTGACTGATGCTGATGCCTGTCAATGATATTATTATGCTGAATGTCAGCAGGGCGGTAATGCCTTGCCTGAGAATCTTGCGTGCTCCCTGGAAATCTTTCGCGCCGATAAGGTGGGCCGCAGGCACGGAAAAACCTGCCGCTGCAGCTGAACAGAATCCGCCGAACATCCATGTGCACGTGGACATCAGACCCACCGATGCGGCGGCATTGACCCCGAGATTACCTACCATTGCGGAGTCAATGAATTGCATCAGCACGGACGAAAGCTGCGCCATTATTGCCGGCAAACTCATTATGCCCGCAAGCTTGGCCTGCTGTCCGAAAGTCATCGCATCTCCTCCCCGGAGCATTCCGAGAAGGGTGTCCTTACTCAATCTTTCCATATCAACCGGCAAAGTTACCACTTCTTTCGGAAACCAGCTATTTTTTCCGGACACTAGCCGGTATATGGCGGAATTTCCCCGGATTCTATCAATGCGCTGAGCATTCCGGCGATTTCCTTCGGATTGCCGGATTCCGGACTGGAAAAATGTCCGATTACCTGACGGAGAGTGTATTGCCCGTGCAGCTCGTCATTGACATATGATTTCAATGCCTCTTTTTGCTGTGGCTTGGAGGTACGCTTCTTCCGGCAGATGTCGCAATTTCCGCAGTCCTCCGATTCCTCTTGGCCGAAATACGCAAGAAGGAACCTGGAACGGCACACATCCTCTTCGCTGACATACTCTATCATGGTCTCCATGCGTTTGTGCCATGTTTCTTTCAGCATCTTGTAGCGCTGCGGGGAAAGCTTCACGTTGCCCAGGGCAAGATGCTCGCTATGGAGAGTCAGCACGTTGGCGATATCGCCCGGGATATATGCGATAATGTGTTCCACCGAAAGTTCGTACAATGTCTGCCGCACCTGCGGAATGCCCATCCCGCATTTTCCTGCCACATATTCCTCGTCTATCGGAACGGTGAACGAGAAAATGCCTACGTAACTTCTTATCAGACATTCTATTACATTGAGCATTGAAGGAGAGTCAAAACCGATGTCGTACAGGTCGTCGCGGCTGACGGAGATTCTTATGCGGGTCGGCGTTTCGAGTTCCTCGGAGTAGGTCCAATGTCCTTCTCTTTCCAGGTAGCGGATTGCGTAATACGCTGAGGATCTGTTCAATGAGAACCTGCGGCAAAACTCGTTCAAGTCGAATTTCAGCTGCCGCCCGAGTCTCTGCCCGTACGCGATCTCGAAAAACGCATATACCTTATGATATATATCTTCAATGTATTCCAATGTCGGGAAAGAAATGGTCTCCAGCTGGTGCAGCCGGCGGATATCCGTCGAGTTCCAGAGCAATACGGCGAAAGAGTGCAGCCCGTCGCGGCCTGCTCTTCCCGCTTCCTGGAAATACGCCTCCGGAGCGTCCGGCATGTCCATGTGCACCACGAAACGTACATCCGGCTTGTCAATCCCCATTCCGAAAGCATTGGTACAGACCATCACCCTGGTTTTTCCGCTCTTCCAGTCTTCCTGCCGCTTCATCCTTTGCTCGTGACGGAGGCCGGCATGGTAGAATGACGATGAAATGCCGACGGCAGCGAGCGCGGCGGCGAGTTCCTCGGTCTTCTTCCGGCTGCGGACATACACGATTCCCGTGCCCGGAACGCCGTTGCAGATATTTATCATCTGCCCCATCTTGTCTTCGCATTTGCGGACAATGTAGGACAGGTTCGGCCTTTCGAATCCGCTTTTCAACAATGTCTTTTCCTTGAAGCCGAGTTTCTCCATGATGTCGTCGGCGACTTCGGGCGTGGCAGTGGCGGTCAATGCTATCACCGGCGCATCAACGACCTCTCTGATCTTGCCGATTTGCAGATAATCCGGCCTGAAATCATAGCCCCATTGGGATATGCAATGTGCCTCGTCAATGACTATGAAACAGATGTTGAGGACTTCCAGGTATGACTTGAACAGCCTGGTATTCAGTCGTTCCGGTGAAATGTATAAAAACTTCACATCCCCGTAGGCGGCATTGTTCAATGCCAGGTCGACCTCTCTCTTGTTCATTCCGGCATAAACGGCGAGCGCTTTTATTCCCCTGTCATTCAGGTTCTGTACCTGGTCTTTCATCAAGGCGATGAGGGGAGTGATGACCAGCGCTATCCCGTCTTTCAGCATTGTCGGGACCTGGAAGCAGACAGATTTTCCGCCTCCGGTAGGGAGAATGGCGAGTACGTCCTTGCCGGCCAATGCGGTATTGACGATTTTGTCCTGCATCGGTCGGAAAGAAGAGTATCCCCAATACTCCTTCAATATATCAAGAGGTGATGTCATCATATTTTGTCCATCTTTTTAAACATGGCAAAATTTTTGCAAGTGCAGTCGGATGGTTTTTGCAAAATTAGTAAATTTTCAGACTGCAATTGTGGTAGTAATCGTAAAATTATTTAATTTTGCGGATGGTTTCGACTGAAGGCTTTGAAGGGAGGATGAAAAACCTGCTGAAAACTGGAAATTAGTTATAATATCTAAAATATTATTTTTTTATTATGCCAACATTGGATTTAAGCAAGTATGGAATTAAAGGTGTAAAAGAAGTCCTTTACAACCCATCTTATGAAGTTCTCTTCAACGAGGAGACAAGGCCGGAGCTTACCGGTTATGAGAAAGGTCAGGAGACCGAGCTCGGTGCAATCAACGTTATGACTGGTATCTACACCGGACGTTCCCCTAAGGACAAGTACATCGTTATGGACAAGACCTCGAAGGACACCGTATGGTGGAACACTCCTGAGTATCCTAACGACAACCATCCTGCTTCAGAGAAGACTTGGAAAGCTTGCAAGAAACTCGCTGTAAAACAGCTTTCAGGCAAGAGACTTTTCGTAGTTGACGGTTTCTGCGGTGCAAACGAGAACACCAGAATGAAAGTACGTTTCATCATGGAGGTTGCATGGCAGGCACACTTCGTTACCAATATGTTCATCCGTCCTAAGAACCAGAAAGAGTTCGATCAGGAGCCTGATTTCGTAGTATACTGCGCAGCAAAAGCTAAAGTTGAGAATCACGAGGAACTTGGCCTCCGTTCAGAGACCGCTGTTCTCTTCAACGTAACTTCTCACGAGCAGGTTATCCTCAATACATGGTATGGCGGTGAGATGAAGAAGGGTATGTTCTCAATGATGAACTACTACCTCCCGCTCAAGGGCATCGCATCAATGCACTGCTCAGCCAACACAGATAAGAACGGCGAGAACACAGCTATCTTCTTCGGTCTTTCAGGTACAGGTAAGACTACACTTTCAACAGATCCTAAGAGACTCCTCATCGGTGATGACGAGCACGGCTGGGACGACAACGGCGTATTCAACTTTGAAGGCGGCTGCTATGCTAAGGTTATCAACCTTGACAAAGAGTCAGAGCCTGACATCTACAACGCTATCAGAAGAGACGCTCTTCTTGAAAATGTTACTGTTGACAAGGAAGGCAAGATTGACTTTAACGACAAGACTGTAACAGAGAACACTCGTGTATCATATCCGATTGATCACATCGACAACATTGTTCGTCCTGTTTCTTCAGCTCCTGCTGCAAAGAATGTAATCTTCCTTTCAGCTGATGCTTTCGGCGTACTTCCGCCTGTTTCAATCCTCACACCTGAGCAGACAAAGTACTACTTCCTCTCAGGCTTCACAGCTAAGCTTGCTGGTACTGAGCGTGGCATCACAGAGCCAACTCCAACATTCTCAGCTTGCTTCGGTCAGGCATTCCTCGAGCTTCATCCTACAAAGTATGCTGAAGAGCTCGTTAAGAAGATGGAAATGAGCGGTGCTAAGGCATACCTCGTAAACACAGGTTGGAACGGCTCAGGCAAGCGTATCTCTATTAAGGATACTCGTGGTATCATCGACGCTATCCTTTCAGGTGCTATTAAGACAGCTCCTACAAAGCAGATTCCAATGTTCAACTTTGAAGTACCTACAGAACTTCCGGGCGTTGACTCAGGTATCCTTGATCCTAGAGATACATACGCTGATGCTTCTGAATGGGAAACAAAGGCTAAGGATTTAGCTGAAAGATTCAACAAGAACTTCGTTAAGTACACAGGCAACGAAGCTGGTAAGGCTTTAGTAGCTGCCGGTCCTCAGCTTTAATCTGAAACTTCAATTAAATACTATAGGTCTTTGCCTATGATTTACAGCGGCTGTTGCTTTTTAAAGGAACAGCCGCTGTATTTATCTGAATCTATAAATAAAAACACCGAATATCTCTTATTGTAGAGATACTCGGCATTTTGGTCTGACTTTTGTTGAATTTTCGTATTTTGCGGATTTTTACCGGTCAATTTCCGCTGCGTGTGCAAGTGCCGCATCAATATTGGCACAGAAGTTTTCTTCTCCGACCAGTTCCACAAAGCCTGCTTTTTCCATCATCGCACGCGGCTGTTCCTGTACATGGGAAAGCACCAGCGTAATGCCCTTCTTTTTGCAGATTTCATGAATATTCGTTAATGAGCGCAATGCGGTTACGTCCATTGCCGGTACACCGCGCATACGGATAATAACTACCTTAATGCCCGGTTCTGCCGAAATTTCCAGAAATTTATCTGCGGCGGCAAAGAACATCGGTCCGATAATTTCGTAAACCAGTGTATGCTTTGGCACAACCTTTAAAGAAATCTTATCCGGGTCATTATTTTCATCAATCTCACTTCCAAGGTACTTCCAGCTCTTTACCGCTGTAACATCGGACATTCTCTTTAAGAATAAAAGCGCTGCCAGTACGATACCGACTTCGATTGCCACAACAAGGTCAAATACAACAGTCAGTACAAAGGTAACAAGTAGCACGGCAACATCACTCTTTGGGGATTTGCGCACTAATTTAACAAATTCTCTCCAGCCGCTCATGTTATATGCAACCATAAACAAAATGGCGGCAATCGCAGGCATTGGAATCCATGCGGCATACGGCATTAATACAACAAGTACTAAAAGCAATGTCACGGAATGAACCATTCCCGCA
>OHQO01000891.1_pt1 | contig 12381 bp, 9 predicted proteins | sample 1578051 | NCBI WGS metagenome assembly OHQO01 (sample SAMEA3879592, study PRJEB24766) | human gut metagenome | biome: human-associated habitat; feature: feces | place: USA | collected 1985/1987 | reverse complement strand
ACAACTCCCAGCAACAAAGAATCCTTGTCGCGCAAAGCGATGCTGACACAATAGGGAGCATTATCATGAATATAATTCGTTGTCCCATCCAACGGGTCCACTACCCAACAGTAGGGTTCATCGTGATAGACAGCAGAGCCTTCCTCAGCTATAAATCCAGCCTCGGGAAGAAGTTCCCGAAGCGCAGCCACCACCCGCTTCTCCGACTCCTTGTCTACATAAGAGACATAATCATGGGCTTGTTTCTTCTGTACCGCTTCCCGGCTGAAGTTTTTCCGCTCTTCTTTCAAGAAATATCCGGCTTCACGGGCTATGCAGCAGACAGACTCTGTCAATATCTTCAAATCCTCCATTTCTCTACATATTAGTTCCCCGCAGCCTCTTCTGCCTGCCGGTAAATAAGCCGACCGCGCTGGCTGACCGTCCATCTTCCATCTTCCAAACGCACATTCTTTGTATCATCATCTTCCACATTCCAAACATATCCCCCCGCAGGAAGGCCACGGCGCTCCAGAATCTCATTCGGCATTTCTTCTTCCGAAAAGAACAGTTCCACTTGGGTAGAATCGGGACTGAGCACCAGAAACAACATCTTCTCCGCATCATCCACAGCGTTCATACGGACTCCTTTTTCCCACAGACGGATACAGTCTTTCTGAACCTCACTCCAGGTATATCCGGCAGATGCAATGCAACCATGCTTATCCTTATCACCACCAACGACATGTACCGTATCGGCTTTTCCAGCAACTTCCGCAGTCTTTCCACTCTTGCTACCACAAGCCACAAACAGTGCTCCGGCACATAGCAAGCACATAGATGTTCCTCTTACATTCATCTTTTCTCTTTTTAATTGCTTTTTGTTTGACAAAGTTAAGAACAAATCGGCAATTTAAAAAGTTTCTTTTTCATTATCATCAGTGCTCCGGCAGTATATACTAAGATTAATCAAGGCTTGAGATATACCACTGTCTTTCCACTACCATATTTACGGATGATCCCTTCTTCAAGAAATAGATTCAAATCCGCCACAGCCTGATGCTTCGCCCTTCCTGTCTGTTGTTCATAATCCGCACGGGTGATACAACCATACTTATCCAAATGTTGCAGTAGTTTTTGCTTTCGTTCCTCCTGAGTCAATTTAGAGTGGGAGACGTAAGGAGACGCTTTCCGTTCCAACCCCATCGTCTGAAAGCGTTTGCGGAATTTACTACCGATACGCAAATTCACATTCCGGAAATGCACGGACGGAGAGCGGATATCCTTTTTATCTGTCACAGTCTTGTCACACTTCAAGGACAAGGAGAAGAATCCCAGTTCGCCCACCTCCACAATCCATCCATCTGCCAGCCAGCTGTACAGTTCGTCCGTTATAGCCTGTAAAGTGCCGTCAAGGATGGCTGGACTGAAACCTGTAGCTTTGTGAACCAGTTCACGGAATTTGTCGGCAGGGATGGTCCCTTTGGGAAGGATACGTGCATGAAGCAAAGAGGCTTCACCATTTTCGTCCGGAGGACTCTGGTATAAATCATAATAAGCGCTCATAAGACATTAATGTATTGATTAGACAATTATAATCTTTGAATCAACTTTAATAAGTTATCCTTTCAGTAATTTTTCTTCGTTGCACCAGAGTCGTCTCTTCGTTAGACTATTGTTTAACGAAACGGCAACCATGATACAACGTAAAGACAAGCCTGCTTTAACGAATTAAAATCAGCCTTCAAAGGTAATGATAAAAGTAAAGTGAAAAATAAAAAAGGCATATTTCTATATTAAGGAAGAATATTTGTCACACTTAATCCCATTTTAAAACCGCATAACCACAGATACATCGCCAATAGTACATTTACATTCTAAACACTTTTGCAAAGTCCGTCACATTCCTATAAATTTGTAAAATACATGACAGTGATAGTGCATACGCAAATAATAATAACATAACTCTTTAATAGATGAAAAAGCCATCATTTCTTTTAATATTCTTGCTAAGTTCCATAACAGCATTGGCACAATCAGTAAAGTATGAAACATTCATTTACAGCAGTGACGACTTAGCAGATGAAATTCAAAGTTTATGTGAAGAAAGAAACTCTACCCGCAGTTATGTGGGAGATTTATTCAATGCCAGCAAAGAATCGGCTAAAGGTATTGCATCTGGTTACGTGACGTCCTTCATTGATTTGGGAGTAAATGCCATAGGCTCCTTGTTGACACGAAACTCGCGCCTAAAAGAGGAATGGGAGGAAACCGTCCGCAGTGAAAATGTATATACCACCCAAATCAGCACTGTATCGGAAATGAACGACTTCTATAAAGAAACTTCGTTCGATGGAGCGTTAGACCCCAAAGGCATGAGATTCGACGGAATAGGATGTTTGCGGAAAGAGGGTAATGATACTGTTTTTTATATCTCATGCCACATTGACCGAAGTAAAATCAGCCGTATCATAAACCACTCCAAATTTGAGCTGGCACTCGACACACTGATTATCTGTCCAACCCGTTCCAATTTGCCTAACTCCGTCTTAGACATTCCTTTTTCATTTGAAGAAAGGAAAAACTTCTGTCTCTCTATGACCATGAAGCTTACCTCATCTTGGATGAACGAGATTGTACAATTACAAAAGGACCAGGAATTAGGGGAGTTTTCATTGGAAATACCTGTCGATTCGAGCCAACTTGACAAGAATGGATTCTTTCGTTATGTACGGGAAGAGAACGAAACTCCCAAATACAAAATCAGAGGCGAAAGCTTCATTGTCCCTCGTTCTTATATGGGCTTCCGCGATGAAAACGATGAATACCGCATCAGCTTCGGTACCGGAGAATACAAGCTATCCATAGAATTGAAAGAGACTTGTGACATAACAGAACAATATCGCAAGAACTGGAAAAGAGACCGGAAACAAAGAAAAGCAATGGAACCTTCGGAAGACATATTGACGCGCAGCTGGCAGGTAGTATCCAGCCAACAATGGAATGAGCTGACCAAGCAATGGGTTATTACAACACTGAAAGCACCGGCAGACATCATTACCCAGGATGTAATAGATAAGTTGGGGTTTGAAGCAGAAACGAGATACTAAAACTTTCGTTATCTCGTCATGCGAAAATGCCATCAAGACAAAATACAATAATCAATCGGCGTATGAGACGAATTTTCTTTACCCTAAGTTTATTTATATGCATATATAGTCATTCACAAAATAAACAGGCACTGCTCAAATCAGATTCTCTCTTTGCCAAAGGGGTGGAGCTTTATAACCAAAAGGATTATAAAGCTGCCATTCCCCTATTTACTGAAAGCGATAAAATAGACAAAGCAGAACTTGATTCGACGAGTAACCGCAGGGAGTATTCGGCAATGTGGCTGGGGAGTTGTTACTATAAGCTGGGAGAAATACAAACAGCCCAAAAACATTACCAATATTACACTATTATTCCTGTAGACAGACGCTTGACCGTTCTATCGGATTCCCTTTCAGCCATCGGAGAGAAGTTCTTGTCAGAAGGCAATTTAGAAGCAGGAATTTCTGCAATAAAAGAGTGTGGAAAAAGTGAAAAAGAATGCATAGGAGAAAACCATCCATTCTATGGCAATACCTTAACTAATTTATTACCGTTATTTTGCATAACGGAAAATATTAAAGAAGCCACTACCTGCATTAAAGAAATCGTCCCCATCTATTTAAAAAATCCTGAATGGGGGAAGAAAATTGCCAACAACATCATACCCTTCGTCTTAGCTGTAAGAAACAAAATAAATTTCGATGATATCAAAGACATCATTGAAATTAACGATGCCGCAGCATTATTTGCCGAACCCTCAATGAATGCTCCTTTTAGTAGCGCAAATGACAGTATTTACGGGCTCATTATTCAGGCAGGCATAAATTTGCTTACCAATACCAACGACATTAACGGTGCTATAGAATTCGGTGAAGAAGCGTTGAAGAAAATTTCGGGACTTAACCGTAAGGGAAATGCAAACGAATATATCATAGCAACTTCTTTGGCAACATTATATGCGGGTAATATACTTATTCCGCAACCTTATGAAGTCAGAAAAAAAGGGTTAGCGCTATATCAAAGAGCATTAGACATCGCTTTAGAGAACTATGGGGAATACTCTGTGGAAACGCTGCGCTTTTGGAATTTTTCTTTTTTTCATGGGATAGAGAATGTTCTCACCCACCTTCAGCCATGGAAGAAGAGCGTAGTTTTGACAAAGCCAAACACTGGTTACATAAAGCCTTCAACTCCAGACTCATTGATTCACTCTCCACAAATAAATATCAAACCAAGCAACTGATAGAGATATTTGCCAGCTCTTATCCTTTATTCAGTATCTTAAATGACGAAGAATACTTCCTGCAAACTGCAAAAAAAATCACTCAAACAAACAGCTTCAGCTTTTGTGAGAATCATCTGTTAATGGAGAGTATGGCAGAGGCTTATAAAGCATACAACATTGGAAAATACGACAAAGCTATTTCTATTTATCAGCAGCTTATAAATTGTTGTCCAGAGAAACAGAGCAAACAATGTTTATCATACATAAAGAGCAAAGCCTTTACTGAATATTTAAATCAAGAATATGATAAAGCAATAGCCGATTATCTTAGCATAAAAGATATTATGGCAGATAAAACAGTTGAGCCATCTATCTCTGCATATGCCCAAATGTTAGATTTACTATCTAACTGCTATCAAAGAATCAATGATTCTATACAATCCCGGAAATATGAGGACTTATCTTTAAAATTGAGAGAAGAAGCTATCCAAACCAATGACGGTGGAAATCCATACTACTTTTTTCAAGACAAACTAAGTGATATAGACAATATCATAAACATCTATGACACTAGGCGAGATTTTCGAAAATCAATAGATTTCCTGAAAATTAAGATAGATTCTATAATGAACCATACAGAAATACCCGATAAGAACATGGTATCGGACAACTATAGGCGAATAGGTGACAGATACGTATACTTATATGATTCGGAAAATGCACATCGGTACTTAAATAAAGCGATGACAATGATAACCGATACATTAGATGGGTATACATATGGAGGATTATTACATTCTTTTAGTCAGCTGTATAAAAAAGTATCCATAGAACCAGAGCTATCTCTACAACATAGTTTACATTCTGTTCAAGTTATGTCCGATTTTCTAATACGTAGTAAAGACAAACTCATGGCAAATCAAATTCAAGTGGAATTTGATATGATATGCAATACATGGGATAAATGCTATGAGTTATTTGACTATTTAGGGAATAGTTCAGACGCTCTTGCATGTTTGGATAAAAAAATGGACTTCATTGTTTCCATCAAAGGGAAAAAGCATCCTATGTATATACGGACAAAGTCGTATAAAATCAATAAAATGTTTCTACAATATGCATTCTCTGAAGAACGTGACATACAGAAATGCAGAGCACTCAATGATTCGTTATTGGCTATATTGGAACATAATAAAAACGATGTATACTATGATTATTCTGATATTGCAATGCATTATAGCATTATGAAAGACACCACAAATGCTATTCTATATCACAAGAAACACCTTGAAGAACTAAAAAGAGAACTATCCCCAAATCATACCAATAATGAGCGCTATATTGAAACCCTAACTGATATTGCCGAGCTGGAAGGTGAAGAGAACTACATAAAACAATTAAAAAATAATGTAGCCAAGAGTTCACAAATAGGGGAGTTAAGAAATTTACACTTCTGGTCATTATGCCGTCTGGCAGAACTATATCGCGACAAAGGAGAGTTGGCCACGGAGCAACAATATTGGGAAAAAGCTATCTCAGCAGATATCCATAACGAATATATCGGAAACGTATTTAAGTCCCTATTCGACAATTATATGAAACAGAATAAAGAAGACAGGCTACTTGCTTATTTCCGTCAAGGAACAAACGCTATAACAAACCGACTCAAAGAAAATTTTCGTAATGCCACAGAAGCAGATAGAGAACGTATTTGGAAGGATTATAAGCAAATTCCATATACATTAGGAGAATACCTATTATACAGATACCATCAAGGTATTTCGCCCGGAGAAGTCTACAATAACCTCCTCTTCCGAAAAAACATTCTATTGAATTCTTCAATCAGTGCCATTAACCTTATAAAACATGAAGGAGACAGCCTCTTGATAAAAAAATACGAAAGAATGTTATCTATTGAACAGGAGTTGGACAGAGGAGATTCATATATTCAAGAAGGGAACCGAAAAATTTCAAAAGAACAAGCTAAAAAAATTGCTGACAGATTCAACACTGAAATTATGCAAAGAGCTGCTATATTAGGAGATTTCACAAAAAGCCTGGAGTGCTCATGGCAAGATATTCAGAAAGAATTAAAGCCGCAAGATTTAGCCGTTGAGTTTACTTGTTTTCCTATAGGAAAAGACAGTATCATGTATGCTGCTATCACTCTAAAAAGCAAAGGGATGCCACAATTTATTCCACTGTGTGAACAAAAAAGCATAGAAGAAATAACTGATATTTATTCAACCTCCACTCTCTACAACTTATTATGGAAACCCATACTGACTTATTCAGGAAATCTCCCTAATATATATTTCACGCCTGACGGCATACTACATAACATTGGCATAGAGTACACCATGGCAGACAGCATCCCTCTACAAGAAAAATATAATTTGTACCGCCTCTCGTCTACCAGATTATTGGCACAAAATAAAAATAGAAATAACACAAAAAAAGCGATATTATACGGTGGTCTCCAATATGATGCAGATTCTGTGTCACTTATAAAAGAACATTTGAAATATGCAACAAGAAGTTATTCTCCAAATTTGGACACAATTGTAATTGATTCCCTTACTTTAAGAGGAGGTGTCTCCTACTTACCAGCTACTCTGACAGAGATAAAAAACATTCATGCTTCAATGCAACAAATCAATATCCAATCGGAACTTTATTCTGAACTGCAAGGTACTGAAGAATCATTCAAGTCATTATCAGGAAAACAAATAGACATATTACATATAGCAACGCATGGATTCTACGTGAACCAAAAGAGGTCTTCAGAATCCCCTCATACCTCAATAAACAAAGGAATGTCTAAAGAGAGTTCCTCTTTAAAACGAAGTGGATTATTGATGTCCGGAGCCAATATTGCTCTTAAAAAAGGTGCAAATTTAAAAGACGTTGAAGATGGAATACTTACAGCCCAAGAGATCTCCACTTTAGATTTACGAGGATTAGAACTAGCCGTTCTTTCAGCTTGCCAAACCGGCATAGGAGATATAGCAGGTGACGGTGTATTTGGCTTGCAGCGGGGTTTCAAGAAAGCCGGAGCCAACACTTTATTAATGAGTCTTTGGAAAGTAGACGATAACGCCACGCACTTACTGATGACTGAATTCTACAAAAATCTGTTAGCAGGAGAAAGTAAGTTCGAATCCTTACGCAAAGCACAGAAATATGTACGTGACTACGAAGAGGAAATTGAAATTACTCCAAACAAACGCTGGGAATCGCAAATCAGACAAAAAATGAATAAAAGCAAAGAGCCTGCTCCTCAAAAAATAAAGAAAATAAAGAGATATGCCTCCCCCTATTACTGGGCTGCATTCATTTTATTGGACGCAATTGATTAACTCTTAATTTATGAAAAACATGAAAAATTATTTAATGTGCATATTCCTTGCCGTATTTACTATCAGTATTTACGGGCAAAACCACAAGAATGCTGCGGACTATAGGACAGATGCAATAAATGGAAACGCGATTGCACAATTCTATCTCGGACAGAGCTACTTTAGGGGATGGGGTATAAAACCTGATACCATACAAGCCGTTTATTGGTGGCGAAAGTCGGCTGAGCAAGGAAATCCTGCTGCACAAAACAATATGGGTGCAGCCTATAGTAATGGCTGGGGGAATTTAACTCAAAATAAAGAAACGGCCATCTATTGGTATAAAAAAGCAGCTGAAAAAAATGGGGCTTTTCCACAAAAGAACCTTGGACGCATATATGAAGACAAAGAAAACTATGAAGAGGCTTTTATCTGGTATAAAAAAGCCGCCGAACACAATAATAGCCCGGAATCTTATTATGCACAAAGCCGCTTAGCCTATTTACTGAAAAACGGGTTAGGAGTCACAAAGAATTACCCCGCCGGAATGGCATGGACAAAACGAGCAGCTAAAAACGGGAATGCAAGCGGACAGATTTCGCTTGCAATCTCTTATGAATACGGCATAGACAACATCTTGAGAAAAGATGGGAATTCAGCGTTATATTGGTACAAAAAGGCTGCTCTCAACAAAGACATTGGAGAACTCCAGAAGTCTATAGCAGAAGCTGCCATAGAAAGATTGGAAGAAGCGGGATTCAACGGACAGAATACTCTCCTCAAAATGATACCGGACTATAAACCATTCTACACTGCACCTTCGGAAAGTGAACAGAAAAGCATGCATGAATCTGTTCGCAATAGCACGGTAGAGTGGGGAAAAACAATAGGAGGGGAGGCTTCTCTAGGACAAACCCAAAATGATGAAATAAATGGATTCAGGGTAGAATTCAAAGAAGATAATATTAAAATTGGCTTTACTAAAAACTCAGAATTCACTTTATTCATCTATATTCAAGAAGATGACATAATAGTTAAAAATGGCTCTGAAAATGGTGTAGAATACAACCGAAACACCGGAAAACCGTATATGCTGCTCCGCCCCTACAGTTATGAAATAGAAGCCAAAGAATATCCCGGACAAATATTTGAACGGACAAACTACACAAACGGGAATAAATATTGGGGAGAAACCTATAATGGACAACGCCACGGATACGGCATTCATATCTGGGAAAATGGGGATATGTGGTTCGGCCCTTGGAAGGATGGTGAAAGAAATGGATACGGCGCTTACTTTGATATTACGGCACACACCATTCAGTCAGGAAAATGGATTGGAAATGAATTGATAGCCGGTACTTCTTATATCTGTAAAGAAAAAGCGGAACCGGTTCTTCCAGCCAGAACCAGAACCGTTTCAAAACCATTTTCCTATAGCGGTACTGTTCGCTATATAAATTTACCGACCAGCTCATACATGTCATACATCACAGAAGCCATCAACAAATGGGGGAAATGCCGTACCGGAGCAATCACTATGTATGGAGCAGGAGTAGGAGTGTATGGGAATAGTGGATATGCCTACACCGGCAGTACTCCCAGCAAGCTTAAGAAACGTATAGAAGAAGCCAACAGCAGCAATGCTGAAATAACAGACATCAACATCACTGAAAATGGCAACTATGTAATTATCTTAGGCGGTTCAGGGTATTGGACTCTTGGTTATCCGGATGCATTCCTCAAAAAACTGGAACAATATCGTACAGGAGATTTAAGAGACGACCAAATTCTTTCGGCCTGCTTCAATGATAAAGGAGAATGGGTCGTTATCACGGACAAGCATTACAGTTATTCAAATGAGACCATCAAAAACTTCATACTGAAAGCCGAAGAACTATACGGAGAGGTTTGCTATGCCTATATTACCAATTATGGGATGATAGCTTGCTGCAAAAACGGAGTATATTACAAAAACATTCCATCCAATTTGGCAGAGGCATTGAAGAAACTCACATTCAAGCCCAAAGTCATCAAGTTTACAGACAATGGATTGTACTTGATTACAGATGGAGAATCACAAAATTATTATTTTATGTAATCACTCATTTTTTTTAAATATAGGCAATAGGTTATAGCATAGGACTTTCCATGTCGTCAAATGGCTAAATACAACGTTAAAAAAAGTCGTTCAGTCCCGTTAAAGCACCATGCCGTTTTTAAGTGTTGTAACTTCGCACCGTGGTCACAAAGAAATAGGTCTCGCTAACTGACGAGTGAACGAAACCGCAAGTAACAACCATTAAAAACAAAAAACATTATGGCATTTCGTTATGTAGTAAAAAAGAGAATGGTAGGCATTGGTACCAAAACCGAGAAGTATGTAGCTGCTTCTTATTCCGTAGCAAATATTGACTTTGATAGATTATGCGACCAGGTGACCAGTCAAGGGATGGTGCCAAGAGGTATCGTAAAAGCCGTATTGGACGGTATGATTGACGCGCTCTGCACCTATGCCAGCATCGGTGCAACCGTACGGCTGGGAGACTTCGGAAGCCTCCGACCGGGATTGAACGGCAAAAGCCAGGAGGATGCAAAGTCTGTAACGGCTGATGTCGTTTACCGCCAGAAACTGATTTTCGTGCCGGGACAACGTTTGAAGAACATGATGAAACAATCGGGCATCACACGATTGGTAACCGGCTCTGAAATCGTGCCGGACAATGAAGAAAATCCCGGAGGAAACGAAAGCGGAGGCGGCGGCAATGATGGTGACCAAGGTGAAAATCCATTAGGATAAACTGATAGAGTTTTATCAAGGAAACAAACAATTCCACAGAGGAGGCTTCATGACAAGTCTCCTCTGTTTATTTATATGACCTGTTTCGCTATCCATGCACAAGCCTCAGCATCAGCCAACGCATGATGATGATGTTCCAACTGATAGCCACAGCAAACAGCCACTGTATGCAACTGATAGTTAGGCAATCCCTTTATAGCACGACGTGATGCCTGCAAAGTACAATAAAACTCATAATCCGGATAATCCATGCAGTAAGTACGGAAAACAGCTTTCAAGCAGCTTTCATCAAAGGCCTTGTTGTGCGCTACCAATGGCAAGCCTTCAATGCGTGGAGCTATTTCCTGCCACACAACGGGAAAGATAGGAGCATCCTGGGTATCTGCCAACGTCAGACCATGCACGCGGGTATTCCAATAAGTGTAATACTCCGGTTCGGGACGGATGAGGCTATAATAATGGTCCACAATCTCTCCATCACGTACGATAACCACTCCTACACTACAAACGCTGGTACGCTGTTCGTTGGCCGTTTCAAAATCAATGGCAGCAAAATCTTTCATCCGATATGGTTTTATAGTCGCCAAAGATACGAAAAATTCACTCTGTTCCTTTCATTCTACACCTGGTTTCCATTATCTTTGTCCCCCGGACAAAGGCTAAAATATCATGGAACATCCACTTTCGCAATTCAAATATTGTCCGAAATGCGGTTCAGCCCATTTCGAAGTTCATAACGAGAAGTCGAAGCAGTGCGCCGACTGCGGTTTCGTCTACTACTTCAACCCCTCTTCCGCCACCGTCGCCTTGATACTGAACGAGCGCGACGAGCTACTGGTGTGCCGCCGCGCCAAAGAGCCTGCCAAAGGGACGCTGGACCTCCCCGGAGGCTTCATCGACATGACCGAGACCGGAGAGGAAGGCGTTGCCCGCGAAGTAAGAGAAGAAACCGGCATGAAGGTGGCAAAGGCCGAATATCTCTTCTCCCTGCCCAATATTTACATCTATTCCGGCTTCCCCGTACACACGCTGGATATGTTTTTCCGTTGTACGGTGGAGGACACCTTGCACTTCAAGGCGATGGACGACGCGGCAGACCTCTTCTTCCTCCCCTTAAAAGATATCCGTACGGAAGAGTTCGGACTCGGCTCCATCCGCAAAGGAGTGGGTATCTTCCTGGAAGACATGTGGAAGAACAAAAGCGAATGATTATTCGTTCCTATTATGGTATATATCCTAAAAAAGCCAAACAAGTGTAACATTTCCGGGTTAAAACCCGTATTTTTGTAAAATACCTATTCTAACAAAAGAAGATGAAACATAAAATCTCCCGAATATTGTGCACAGCACTCTGTTGCGCACCTTTACTCGCCTCAGCACAAACAAGCGAGAAGAGTACTTCTCCCAAGCGACTCTACCAAGAAGGACAAACGCTGTTCCAGCAAAAGGCCTATGCTGCCGCCATCTCCCCGTTGCAAGCCTATGTACGCCAGATGAATGCAGACGGCAAGCCTCTGCCCGATACCGGCGAGCGGCAAGAAGCGGAATACATGCTGGTATGCGCCGCATACGAGCTCAGAGACCCCAAAAGCATAGACCTGCTCCGTGCCTTCCTGGACGAATATCCCGATACTCCCCATGCCAACCGCATCTACGCCCTGATTGCCTCCGCCTACTTCTTCGAAGGCAATTATGACGATGCCCTCGCCATGTTCAACTCCGCCCGCCTCGACCTGCTGGGTTCCGAGGAGCGAGACGACATGACCTACCGCCTTGCCACCTGCTACCTGAAAACGGGCAACGTAAAGGAAGCAGCCATCTGGTTCGTGATCCATATCCCCTATCTGGTGATCTGGGCCATCGTGATCGTGATCATTGTACTGATCCTGAAAAAGATCAAGAAGCGCACGAAGCGGATCCGGGCGGAGGAAAAGAAAAAATTCGCC
>OHQO01000885.1_pt1 | contig 12448 bp, 10 predicted proteins | sample 1578051 | NCBI WGS metagenome assembly OHQO01 (sample SAMEA3879592, study PRJEB24766) | human gut metagenome | biome: human-associated habitat; feature: feces | place: USA | collected 1985/1987 | reverse complement strand
TGGTCAACAAGTGCGATGTCGACGGCATTGAGTCTGTGAAGGCCGGTTTTGCTGGGGTTGGTTCTATGGCCGGTTTTGCCGGGACTGGTTCTGGGGCGGGTTATGTCGAGACTGGTTCCGAGGCTGGTTGTGCCGGCAAGGCCGGAAAAATGGCAAGAATTGAAGCCGCCTTGCGCGAGAAAGGCATCGTCACCAAGATGATTCCCATATCTGCCAAAACGGGTTCCGGCCTCCCGGAATTGACCGAAGCCCTTGCAGAAATCGGCCGCCGCATCACAGGTGACACCGACGAAACCCTGGTGACGAATATCCGCCATTATGAGGCGCTGTCGCGTGCCGCAACGGCTCTTCGTCGTGTCCAAGACGGTCTCCAAGTGGCGACGCTGCCGCCCGATCTGATCGCGCAGGACCTCCGCGAGGCGCTGTATCATCTCGGCGAGATCGTCGGGGAGATAAGCACGGATGAAGTTTTGGGGAATATATTTCGGAAGTTTTGCATCGGGAAATGATTGCCTGCTGGATAGCGCTTAGAATTTGCAGTAATTGATTGAAAGAGAGTCGTTTAACTACGGCTCTCTTTTCGTTTGCATGAGTCTGGAATATGCATTTTTCAGCCATTTCGAGTGCATTTTTGCCACAAATCAATAACCACTCCGTCATACTCTAAATTTTCACTTTACCATCTTTAATGTTAATGCTTATTTACTTTTTTATATGTATCACTAATCTCTTCGGCCACATTATGAATGATTTCCTGATGTGAAACATAACCGTCAACAACGTCAAAATGTAACGTTTTCAGAAACATTGTACATTCACGCATTGAAATATGAATTCCATATCTATCACGTAAATAATTCATCATGGTTTGTGCGGCTTCAAGAGTTCTTTTAGCAGGGCCGACAAGCATTGGCTTTAACAAAGCTAAAATTTCTACATCATTCAGATGATTTTCAGCATTATTATTTGGAGTAGAATACAGTTCCTTTTCTCTTCGTTCGCTTTGTTTTGGAATCTCAGCAATATCTGGGAACAAGGTATTAACCCTATCCAAAAAGAGCGGAAGGTCCTTTCTCTTAAAAAAATATGGTTGATCCCCATTTTTTAATTCAAAATGCTTAGGTTCACCAAGAACTATCTGATCTTGATATATCTTGCGAGAATAAAAAGAAACCGTACTCTTTTCATTAAGTCTTGCCTTAGCAATCTTATTATTCCAGCAAACCAGTACGTCATTATCACTATCATATCCGAGAAATATGAAAGGATCTGAAGACTTCTTTATTTCATCAAAACAAACACGTCTATTAAGTTGCGCGCGTGTAGTATCTGGGCGTGATTTAAAATAGGCTGACGTAAGTTTAATCATGTATATATGATAACGTTGCCCTTTATATCTAATCACAAATGGTTGTTCTCCACTGATATATTCAAAATCTGGGACATGAGTCATTGCGGCAAGAAACAAGTCCTTCAATGTATCTGGGTTAATCTTGCTCATATTTGTATACTATTAAAGAGTAAACTTCCGCTTATATCAAAATGTTTATCATATATAGTTTGAACTGCTGATAGATCACAATCAAAATGTATGTTAGAAATAGATTCTGGTATACTCTCAATTGCTATCGTCGGAATATCCCGAACATCATAAAACATTAGGGTGTCAAGCGCTTGTTGATAATCGAAACTTATATCGTACACCTTATCAAAATCAAAACCAAGAGTCTGAACAATTATTTCATTAAGTCGATACTGAAGCCCTAGGTCTGAAACTTTCTTGCAGATAGAATCTTTCAAATCAAAAATAGTCTTACCCTTACCAGTTTCAATGACAAACACAGAAGCTATGATGAGATTAGAGTTGGTATTAGGGTGAAGTTGTTCTAAAGAAAATTTATGGACCCGTCTTACTGTTCTAGTACTCTTAACTTCAATCTTATCTCTGCCATCATTAAAATCAAACTTATCATTTGGTGATATGTGCCATGCTTGGAGAAGATACTCTGGACTATTAGCTTGTTCAATAATGAAAAGCTCAGCCCATAAACCCTGCAAAGTTTTCTTTGACGGCTTGCTAAGGTTACTAAACAAATCTGCAATTTTTATCAACTCCGTCTTAAGAATCTTTATAGTGATATTGTCTGGCAATTCCTGCAAGAGTATGCAAAGTACATCAATAAAATATTTCTGATAATCACCATTACTTGCACTCATAGAAACTATAGCATATCCATCCATTTCCCGCACTTCATCATTCTCAATGAAGCGACAGGTTCGGTTAAACAAAACCTTTATAAACTCCAACGTAATATCAAGAGCCTCATCCTTTCCTGATGCCTTAATAAAAAAAGTCGGATAGCCCTCAGAGGAAACCCCTATTTTATGCTGGCAAGCAAAAGGTACAGAATCAGCCGCATAGCATCCATCCTCCAGTGGTTTGTTCGAGATGTCCTTGAATAGTTGATATACCTCATTCATGGCCTTTTTCCGGATTTTTGGGTTCAACATAACTGACGGCAAAATCTTTCGGGTAGTAAATAGCAAGAGTATAGGCAGTCCTACCGTTCCACTTATAATCTAAACACTTCAATCTTACTTTGTGCAATTGTATACAAATGGCATCCTCAAATTTAATTTCCGAATCACCTGGATAGATATGAGAGCCTTTGGGGTCATGACCAGCATGAACATTATTTACTATCTTTCGCTCTGGATTAAATGCACGTTCTCGCCCTGCAATATTTTTATATGCCATGTGAATGAGATACACATACTGCATGGGATTATTTTCTTGCGAGGCAAGGTATTGGATATATCTTAAAGTTGCCTGTTTCCTCGCTGCATCAGGAGCACATTGGAAGTTGAAATTTGTCAAAAAGTCTATTGCTTGATCAATTGAAAGTTTTGCATAGCGATGATCCCGGTCATCTGTTCCATATGGTTGATACTGTTTGAACGAAACCGAACCCAGATAATCTTCCACAAATTTGGTATTTGCTTCTATATTCTGGAAAGCATTCATTTTTCTCCAGCCATTCAACTTGCAGTAAACAGTATCTTTCGAAAGAATGTTTTTACGCGTCGCATTGAGGCTTGGCGATATCAACAATAGTTTTTCAACCTTACGGAGATCTGTATTTTCATTGAGCCATTTACGCATTTCTTCCTCATGATCAACATATTCACGATATTCGAGAGCCGTATCTTCTGGAAGAAATACTCGACAAGAATAGAGGTAGTTGCGTTTATATCCAAAAAAACGGCAACGCTGCTGAATAGTGTCTGCTGTAGATTTGCCGACACTGTGACGAGGCATATATGTAACTGCCAATCTCTCAACAGTAAACCCTCTGTTGAGCATATCTGCACCAACAAGAATGTGGGAAATACTGCCATCCCAATCAATATCATAGGTCTGCCCTTTCTTTTTGTTTCGGCTGATAACCAGCATAAGGTTAGTCTCATATATGATATCTGGGACTTGTGACATTATCTCCTCAAATGCCGGATAATCTTCATCATGGCTCGCATATTCGCGTATAGCCTCTAGATACATAGAATTAAATTCTCTAATAAAATCCATGTATGCCAGATCTTGAGAACCAGCATTAAGCATATCCGTCCAAACCCCTATAATATTCTTAATCCAGCCGTGAAACTTTTCGCTAGCATCCTGTTCCTTATCAGCATGAACCATCATTGAAAGAAATGGCTCCCGCTTTTTAATTTTAACGATAATAGCCACCCCCATTATATGGAGTATAAGGGCGTCTTTCAAAGATTGGGGGCAGCCTTGTAAATCATTTCTCTTGCTATGATAAACTTCATTGTCGGGAATTGTTAGGATAAGACCGGGTTCATCTTGAAAGAAAGTCTTACCTCCAGTATATTTTTTACCTGGTGTGAGGACTTTATGATGCTTCGGAGAAAGAAGATCAAGAATACTAATAAGCAATGGGCCTTGAGGTGTTGCTGTATATTGGATATACGAATGATTGGGTAATGAGGCCTTTAATGCAAGGATACTTTTATAAGTTGCAGTAAATTCGTCTTCACCCCAGTCATCTGATTTGCTATTTTTGAAAGCATAGCCATTAAGACTAGCCTGATCTGCTTCATCATCAATAATCATTACTCCTTGATTTTTCAAGATGCTCTTAATCGCTGCAGTCTGAAAAATTTCTGAGAGATGGTCAATGTGAATGCCTTTCTTCAGAACTGTTATGAGTATTGTAGGCTTTGTGGTAATCTTGAACTCGTTGCTGATTCTCTGCACATCATCAAGAGTAGGGTTCTCATGTAACTTATAATATGCCGCATTCTCATTACCATTGATAAGATCTTTGCGGAGGCGCTTAGTCGTCTGTTCAAGAAGATTGTTCTTTGTTCCTGCAAAATAAATTATGACTCTGAATCCATTATCATGAGCAAGAGCAGATAACAAGGTGAAGGACATGGTCTTACCACTCTGCACATATCCTACCACAAGATTAGTAATGGACTGTGGAACACTTTGCTTTGGATCAATACAATAAGACAAGATCTCAACAGTCTCATCTCTTGTAGTATTCAGTTCATCTTCGTCAAGTTTCTCTGCAAAACGCCCAAGGAGTTCAAATGTTCGGCTCCCAATAATTGGAGTAAACCTACTGGTATCTTGGGTATTAAGTATTTGTATTTCCATATTCTCTATTGCATAAGATTTTGATTAAACAGTAGCCTAAGTTTGGAGGCTGATTGTACTCCATAATTTGGAGCCATCAATTCCGCAAGGGTAAGAGCCTTGAATACCGATATAATTGGCATGTAGTCATTACCTTTCTTGAACTGATCGTATCGAGTAAAAAAAGGATGCGCTATATTGATCTTACACGTAACCAATTGGGATTCCTTGGCATCAAACAATGTTTTGTCGCTAGAATCCGTATCCCCCATTGTAACGGAATAGATAGAATCACTATCATTTTCAGATACAAGTTCAATATTAAGCGTGTAAAGCTCCTTTCCAAGAGTAAAAGATTCCGAATTACCGCCAAGACGTTCTGCCTGCTGAATAAGTTGCTCTGACTGCAGAATATACTCCTGATCATTTATTTTATTCTCAGTCTCCTGCACAAGCCGAGTTAATTGTTTCGGTTTGCTTTCTTTGTTAAGGGCTTTCGTGACATTCTTTGCAATTTCACTATGCTGTTCACGATCCCGTTGACGGTAATTATCGGCTTGACCAAGAAGATTGAATCCATCATTTTTAAGTTCATCTCGCAATGCTCCCATAAAAGCATAAAGATCTTCTTCGTCACGAAATCCATTCTTATTAAACGTAACTTCAAAACCTTCCAGTTCAAGTTCACCAAAAAGCCTTTTATAACGGAAATTACCTGGCGAGCCGAATATAACTTGAGGGAAATAACGTTCATCACCTCCACCAACAATTACTCGACCTCTACGCATTAGGACAAGACCATTAGCATTGTTTTGAATTTTATCAAGAATTGCAATAAATCCTCGAGCTTTATATTCACCTGCTTCGAAATTAACATCCTTTTTCCAGAGTATATTATTACCTTTTGGCGTTTTATAATAAGGAACATTAAGAATGTCAAAACAAGGTGCTTCCAGTTTTATATCATTGACTTTAATTTCCACCTCACCACTACGCAAGAATTTTCTATAAATGCTGGATAAATGACGACGTACTTTATCCATCTGATTGCTTGTCGGTGCATGGTTAGACAATTCTGTTAGTTCTATACGGGTAAAATGAGCCTCAATTGGCATCGGTGTTTCCGTTACTAAGAGTTCCTCTCTACCTTCCGTTGTAACCTTATGCAAATCAAATTCGGTATATCTCTGCATTGATTCACCAAGAGCTTTTGTATAAACTCGCCATTTATTAGCAAGCCATACAGACGCCGTTTTCATACCCATTCCGAATTCATTGAGTCCAGTATCATCGATAGGAACATGAGCTGGTTCGAAAGCTCGCTCATAATTGTCAGCATCAATACCGGCAGCATTATCCTCAATTACGATGGATTTCTGCTCCCAATCAACAGTTATAGTTACTTCCAATCTATATTTAGGGTCAATAGATAGAAGCAGCTCTCGGTTATTTAAATAACTTTGGACGGCATTGTCAACATACTCTCCAAGAGTATTGGAAACCGTATTATTCAAGTTTCTGAATGTACTATAAACATTTGGCTTAAGAGCGATAGATACAGCGTTAATTTTCTTCATCGTCTATCCTCCGGTATTAAGTTTTCAGCAATTCTTCTGACCACCTCCACATTGACTGCATTGCCGAATGCCCGAAATGCCTTGGCTATTGTATCAGGTATTTCACGAAGATTTTCCATACATTGAAGTTTAGCGGCTTCTCGGCGAGTCATATATCTCCCATGTTCCCCTTTAGGTGTAGTAATCCAAGGAATTATAGGGATTTGAGTCGTATTCAGCACGAGAGCAGGAGAATATGTAGGCAATTTAACCCTTATACCAGATGCTCGGAACTGAATAATCTTTGTGTTCATATTCGGATGTTCTTCATGACCACAATTCCATTCTAATTTCTGGTGGCTATTCTCAAAACCCGGTTGTTGAATTTCCCGAATCCAATCTTGGAGGATATCCTGATGCTCCTGATAAAATTTTCTGTTCTGAGCAATGTATTGAATTTTCCAATCTGGGAAAGAAAATTTATGGTCCTGGTCACTACGTCTTTTGCATGGATTATCCTGTGCATAAATGGGGAGGCAAAGTAAATAGTCATCTTTACTATTACCTCGTATAGGCTGCCCAAAATTACCTCGTTTGCCTTCGAGTTGTTTACGAGTCTGAAAATATGGAGCACGTCCCTTGTAATCGTATGTTGCACCGAACTCCATAGCCCATATTGGGAAAGTAGGAATAGGAACATTATTCTCCGCAAGAATATCCAGAAAGTGCTGCCATACAGCAATATGACATCTTGTTGCTGGACGCATTGACATGTAATCTTCATCTTCCGGAATTAAAATAGACTGAATATTACACTCCATTTTTTCCTCGTGAGATGGAAAACTAAAGTCACGTAATCCTCCAAGAGATTTAAGACGCCCTACAATGTAAATTCTAGTCCTATGCTGAGGAATACCGAAATGATGTGGCGAAATTATATCATCAGCAATATCATAGAGTGCACTTAACTGTTCAGAGATCACCTTATATGTATTACCTCCATCATGCGATTTAAGATTAGGGACATTTTCAAGAAACACATATTCTGGTTTATGTTCATTAAGAATGTCCATAATCCTATAGAAAAGATTACCACGTCCTTGTTCATCTCCAAATCCGCCTTGCATCCCTGCTTTAGAAAATGGTTGGCATGGAAAACCTGCACATAAGATGTCATGTGCTGGAATTTCTTTTTTAATATCTACTTTAGTAATATCTCCAGCACATGATATTCCATGATTTCTTTCATATAATTGCCTAAGATCTGGGTTAATTTCACTCGCAAATACGCATTCGCAACCAAGTTGCTCAAGCGCAAGGTGAAATCCACCTAATCCAGCAAACAAATCTATAAACTTGAGTGGCATATTATCGTTTAAATGTTATCAATTTATTTCATTAATACCTATTTCCTTAAGGTAATTATAAGTCTCATCGTACCATTCTGGTTTTCTTGTTTCATCAGGCGGCACGCCATTATCACCATTCGGTACAACGATCACCATACCTTGACGAGCTCTTGTAAGTAGTACACGATAGGCATTAATTTGGTACTCTTGGTTGATAGGCTTGTTAATGTTCTGCCACATAGTACCTGAACGAAGTTGGTAATGTTGCCATGCCGTATGATTCTTGTTAAGACGCAAGTCTGCATCCCAGACTACACATGCCCAGTCAATTTCAAGACCTTGTACTTTGAATTCCGTAAGTGTATCTTCAAGAGTATTTGATGAGCGAATATCAGAGTCATCTTCGAGGAACCAATGAACGAAGTCGGGTTGATAACGCACATTTATACTAATGGCTTTCAGACGCTCTGCCTTGCTACTGGCAAGAAGTCCGTAACGTTCACTTCCTCGCGCATGCTTTCGTAACCACTGCTTTGCTGTGTCTAACGAGCGAGTCAGCACTATGGGATAATTACCTAATTCTTTTAGGGTGGCGGCAGCGTCATTTTTTTGAAGGGCTATGAGTTGATTAACGAAGATGCTCACTTTTTCGGAACGGAATGAACGCATTGACATCTTTAAGTGAAGGTCCTCACAAGGCTTCAATTGTTTATGAATCAATGCCAGTTCTTCTTTATCTATATCCCCTGATTCAACAAGAAACTCTGACATGAATACATCCCAATCTTGATAACGGCGGTTTAAGGACGCAATCCATTCCTTCAATCCTGCTTCGCCTTTATTTATGGCTTGTCCGTTTCCAATAAGACAAACGACAACTCCCCAATCTATTTGACGATCCATGCAGGATATGAGATATTCAGGCTCACTATAAGGAAAATCTTTGATGTCCTTCTTTTCTCGCATAAAACGTTTTAGCTCTTCTCCAGTCCATGCACGTTGAGCTTCGTCGAATATAGCGACATGCTCAGCTGGAATATAAGCCTTATCTTTATGATCAATGAAATAGCCTTCTTTTGGTCGTATTTCATTTCCAATAACTTCTGTACCCTCGAGATAGAGGTCACGATAGTGGTGAATCATTTGGATAAAAGCCTTGACTTTACTCTTGGCTTCTTTTTTTGTGCATGATTTACGACCTTCCAACTTTGCTTTAATCTTCTCACGACGAATGAAGTCACGTGTAAGCGCTTCTTGCAATACTTCTACAAGAGGAAAGTTTCCCGATAGATAAACGGCTTTTTCACCACGATTGAATTGGTCGATGGCCGTATTTAGCCCAATGAGCGTTTTGCCTGCACCAGGAACACCGGTAATAAAACAGATAGCTTTGCGACTATTCTCACGGCAATAGTCTATGATTCGTCTAAGTTCATCTGAAGCTTTATCAATATCTCCACCATGTTTCGTAATATCTTCTACAGTATTTTCTTCGTATAGTGCAACGGCTGCCTCAATTATGGTTGGGGTTGGTTCATAGCCACTCTTTGCCCATCGCTCATCACGTTCTGCAGAGTGTTCTATAACACTATGGGGAATTTGTGACAACGAAATAGAAATGGCTTCATCAAGAAGATTTGCATTAGTCAACAATGGTTCATAAACATCATCCCCAAAATTATGAAGAACGAATATGCAATTATTATCATTTTCTGATGGTGCAACCAGAATAGGCACAATGATTCGTTCCAAACTGCCTTCTTGGAAATTTTTCAAATCAAGAGCATAATCCCATACCTGAGTAATAGCTTCGTGAGTAAACTTACTATTTGCAGTTTTATATTCTAGAATGAAAATAAGTTCATTGATAACAAGAATCACATCTGCACGTTTTCCCATTCGAGGAATATTGTATTCAAAATAGATGCTACCTTTGTTTTTATACGGCACAAGAACATTTTTCAACGACTCAATCTCCTCTAACCATGAATTGGAGGTTTCGTCGTTGATGTCATGCTGGCTGGCACGAGCAAGTTTACCAATAATTTCATCAGTGCTCCTGTCTAGGAACATCGAAATCGTGTCCGAATAATAATATCTTGTTGCTGCCATTATTTCTCTAAGTCAATTCTTTCTTTCATGACAATATCTATCATCGTCACTCATCATACAATCAATTCGCCTGTCGTATATCTCAGCTATACAAATCTTCCGACAGGCCTTCTTTAAGGTAGATAAGAAATTTCCTAAACGTCTCTGCTGTAAACTCAGTACGCCCAGGTTACTCCAACCTTTTACAGTTGTGGATTTCCAACTGGCTTTTGAAATTGGCATACAAATGATTCTCTTCCGCAATTTGGACATATTCATAGTCCATTTGCTTGAGAATGGCTATTAGTCCGGCTTGCAATGCCGTTTCGCTTTGTATTGACATATCCTTGCCTTATTATAAGTGGTTATTCATTATTGCTATTCACTATCTTGACATCCAATGCTTTTTCAATCTTGCACAGAGTTTCCAATGACATATTCTCCCGTCCTTTTAGCACTTTGGAAATATACTGCTGCGAACAATTCATCTTCATAGCCAACGCCTTTTGAGTCATACCGAACTGCTCCATTCGATTCAACATAATCATTGCAATAGTCTGTGAATGCAACATCCACTCATCAATATCATCTGCGATGACATTCTTAACCTGTATTTCCATCATCGTATATATCAAAATACCTTGTCTTATCATAGACAAAGGTACTATAAATAATCGAGATCACACAACTTTCAGGTTGTTAATAGATATTCCGGCGGATAGTCGGCCACCGATTCTGGTGATACTCGGTCACTTGAGTTAGATTCGCAAAGATATAACCATTGCTTTCTCATGCTAACTCCGAAGTTATGAGTAGCTTTCCATAAGAAGAGGGCCAGCCACCTGATGGAAAACAGACAAACAACACTAAGGAACTAAAAGAGGACGACCGAGGAAGAATCTCGCCAATGAATAAACCTGGGAATCAACTTTGCGAAAAAAACATCCATCTGCATGTTGCATATTACACAACTGCCAGATCACCGTGCCGGTCTATTTCCCTTCGGCTCCCTACGGGGAGAGGATTATTGTCCGTGAGCCTCAGAGCAGGCTTGAGCGTCGGTGTCTCGAATCGCATACATAAACTTAAGCCCATCGAGATTGTGTTAAGCGCCACCTCTCAAAGAATGCGAAAGTCTATCCTTTGAGAGATGCCCTGTCGTGTCGGCCGACAATAATCGAGGTTCGCTTTGCCGGTAACCGTCCTCCTGATTCAGGCCGGGAAACCGACGGGCAACCACACCAACAAAGATCTGGACGGCTGAATCCAGAAAGAACCATACGCCGAGTTCAAGATATAACTGTGTCTACTTCTCGCACTGTACAAACTCTTCTTAATCGACAAAATTACCATAAAAACCACCTCTTATCCGACAAAATTGCTCATTCGGGCATTTCACGAGATTATTATTGTAAAAAATTTCATTTTTGAAAATGCCATTAGACAGTCTATGATAAGAATTCGTCATGAGCACCTATACGTCGCTCAACTTACTTGACGACATCACATAATATGCATATATGTAAGTTAGATACGCCTTATACTTGTCCAATTACTTCAGAGACAGCATCCAAATATTTCCCATTTACTTGCGATATTATACAACATTTGTCTAACTGTGCAAGTAAATAGAATAAATACGTAAAACCATGAGCATTGCAGACTGGATAGAAGGACTGGCTCCGAGCGCCACGGCGCAGCGCACCAGGCACCGATGGGCTTCCAGGTGATGGTTGAGCCACCTGTTCTACGAGACAAGGAGCGCGAAGGCTATGCCATCCGTTATGCCGAGCGCAGGGAAATCTCAATGTCTTATATCGAACGCCTGGAAGTACCTGCCGGCTGGCTGAACATCTCCTGCCCTGAACTGACGGCGGTGAACATGGTAGCATATCAGGAACACATCGGTGGCCTCAAGAGGGCAGCAACGGTATTGGAAGAATTGTTGTCTCTGAAGCTGGATTTCACCAAGATGGACGCCGACTTCCTGAAGGTCGCTTCCAATCCCGTATTCCAGCGTCTATGCTACCTACTGGACTGTGTCTTGGGAGAAGAAGCCATCACCGACGGTCTGCACGCCCTGATGAAAGCCGGAGGTATGAAGATAAAAGCAGTGCCGCTCAGACTGGGCACATCGGTTGATGACGCAGAAGTGGACAAGAAATGGAAAGTGATGGTGAATCAAGAAATAGAAATTGATGACTTATGATACAGAAAGCATTCATAACCCAATGGGGTACGGTTGTACCATGGTCTTCTCCGCGCTTGGTGGAGCAGGATCTAATTATCTGCAGGGCGTTGGTGTCTATATTCAGCGACCTTCTTCCTTCCACGGCCAGAAGTACTGGTATGGTTACCCCACAAGACTCAGCCAGAGTGATGTACTTGTTGACCGTACCCTTATACAAGTCCAGTTTACGGCCTATCGACCGGTTTGATTCTCCATCAAGGTGGAGACGCAACACTTGCTTGATTTTGTTCATTTCTTTATATTTACCTGCCATGGCATGCTCTATTTATGGTTGAGTTAAAAAGTTAACGAACAAGTGGGTGGCTATGCTCCGAATTTTGTATATTTGAGTAATTATCGGTATTTTTGCAAAAATTACCGAGTGAAAGTTCTCTTATGGCAAAGGAAGACAAGATAATAAACATCATCAAATCGCGGATTCAGATGGCTCAGAACGGGACTCTATTCTTCAATAACAGTTTTCCGGAGTTTGATGATGAATACGTGGGCCAAATCCTATCGGACTTGGCTAAGGATGGTTTCATACATCATCTTT
>OHQO01000878.1_pt1 | contig 12494 bp, 11 predicted proteins | sample 1578051 | NCBI WGS metagenome assembly OHQO01 (sample SAMEA3879592, study PRJEB24766) | human gut metagenome | biome: human-associated habitat; feature: feces | place: USA | collected 1985/1987 | reverse complement strand
CCGGGCTGTGCCCGCATGTAGGCAGCAGCCTGTTTTGCTTCGTCCAGGTCAGCGGGCAGCTTGAGCAGCATGGAGCCGTAGCACTGGCCGCTCAGATCACGGGTGTCGGCACTGAGTACCGACACCAGAATGCCTTTTTCTGCGGCAAGGCTTGCCACCAGCGGCTTTTCCGTGGACGAACCGTTGAAGGTGACGCGCACCACATGGTCGTCCGGTGCAAAGCTGGACAGATCCCGTGCGGCGCTGCCGCCGTTGGGTGCCACCAGACGCTTTGCTGCGGGCGTTTTGGGGTTCGAGAAGATCTCCTGCACGGAGCCTTCCTCCACCACAACGCCGCCGTCCAGAATGGCAACGTGATCGCAGATCTCTTCCACAACGCTCATCTGATGGGTGATGACCACCACCGTGATGCCCAGCTTCTTGTTGATGTCCTTGATCAGGGTCAGGATAGCATGGGTGGTGTTGGGGTCCAGTGCGCTGGTGGCTTCATCGCAGAGCAGAACTTTGGGGTCCGTTGCCAGTGCGCGGGCAATGGCAATGCGCTGCTTCTGGCCGCCGGACAGCTGTGCCGGGTAGGCGTTGGCCTTATCGGGCAGGCCCACCACTTCCAGCAGCTCTCTGGCGCGCTTTTCGGCATCCGCCTTTTTCACACCGGCCAGCTCCATGGGGAAGCAGATGTTCTTCAGACAGCTGCGCTGCATCAGCAGATTGAACTGCTGGAAGATCATGGTGATATCGCGGCGGCGCTCACGCAGCTGGGCTGCGTTTAAAGTCTCCATAGCGGTGCCGTCGATCACAACGCTGCCCTCGGTGGGGCGTTCCAGCAGGTTGATGCAGCGCACAAGCGTGGATTTGCCCGCACCGGACATGCCGATGATGCCATAAATGGAACCATCCGGGATGGTGAGGTTGATGTCCTTCAGCGCATTCACCGCGCCGTCCTTCATCTGGAAGGTCTTGGAAAGATGTTTGATCTCGATCACAGAAATTGCTCCTTGCTGTTGAATAAACTCCTTCAGTCAAACCCTTGCGGGTTTGCCAGCTCCCTCATGGAGGGAGCCCGAAACAGAACGGTCAGGCAAAGGCCCCCTCCCCGAGAGGGCTGTCACCGCAAGGTGACTGGGGGAGCTTGCTTAACTCTCGATCGGTGCCAGACTGTCCTGCTTGCCGCCGTAGATGCCCATAGGCTCCACGTGGATGCCGGCAACCGTCACCAGATGGGTGCCGTGCTCTGCATTGAAGTCGTCCAGATACGGCTGATGCTGGAAATAGTTGGTATCGCACTGGCCGTCCTCAACGATGTTGTTGGGAATGATGTAGTCGTCGTACTCCTGAATATCCAGCGTGATGCCCTTTTCGGCCAGGATGTCCTTGCAGATCTCCAGAACCTCGCAGTGAGGAGCCGGAGTAGCAGCGCAGCTGACGGTCTCGCCGTTCAGTGCATCGTAGTCGATGGAGGAGTCATAGCCGTCGGTGGGGTTCTCCACAACGGACACCACAGCGCCCTTGTAGTTTTCATCCATGAAGTCCTTCACCTTCTGGCTCTGCAGAGCAGCGGCCAGAGCCTTGATCTTCGGCTCTTCCTGATTGCCGTCCTTGCAGACCAGAATGTTGACGTAAGCAGAGGTGCCGTCCTCCATTGCCAGAGCATCGGTCATGGGGTCCAGACCAGCGGAGATGGCGTAGTTGGAGTTGATGACGGCGTAGTCCTCGTCCTGCAGGACGTTGGGCACCTGAGCAGCCTCGACCTCATCGACGGAAACATTCAGGGGGTTCTCCTCGATGTCCTTTGCGGTTGCGGTCAGGCCTGCATCAGCCTTCAGCTTAAAGAAGCCGTTCTTCTCCAGCAGGGTCAGGGCGCGTGCCTCGTTGGTGGTGTCGTTGGGCACAGCCACCTTCACCTTGTCCAGCTTAGCCACAGCAGAAGAAGCTGCGGAAGAAGCAGTGCCGGAAGCAGCGGAAGATGCGGTGGAAGAAGAACCGCCGCATGCGGTCAGGGCAGCTGCAGCAGCTGCAGCTCCGGTAACTTTCAGAAAATCACGACGAGTAATCATAGTTTTGTTCCCTCTCTATTTGCTTATTATAATGTACAGCGGCCCGCACGGCACAGTTCCGTGCTAAGGGCCTTTGACGGATGCATGAAAAAAGCTCCCGTCCTTGACCTTGAGCCAACGCTCAGACAAGGACGGGAGCATAACATACTTCCGTGGTACCACCTTGGTTTACCGCACCCTTGCGGGCACAGCCTCAATGCTGCGGCAGCTTTGCTGCTTACAGCCGGACGCTGTAACGGGCGCATCCCGTTGCAAACTTAGTGCTCATGCACCTCGCCCGCACAGCTCCGAGACCATTTTCAGCTTCCTGTTTCCTGCCCTTTTCCATCGCCCGGGCTTTCTGGTAAGGATCAATGCGAAGGCCTACTCTTCTCTTCACAGCCATTTTTGTGATATTGCATTTATAATAATCCAATCGACCGGATTTGTCAACACCTACAACGAAGTTTTTTAGTAGGAAATTGCGTTTTTTTATCTTGTGCGCCAGCCGCGGACATGGTAGAATAAGACAGCATTATTTATAAAGGAGGTGCGGCAATGAACAGCCGCGAGGTTTTCCCAGATGAAGAACTGCGCCGCCGCATCATGGATTTTATCATGGCAGCGGGCCAGACATTGCTGGAAAACGGTGCCGAGGTGTTCCGGGTGGAGCAGACCATGGAGATCATGGCCCGGTCATTCCACCTGCGGGAGTTCCATGTTTACGTGCTGACCAACGGCATCTTTGCCAGTGCGGGCACCGCCGAGATCAGCGAGGTGCGCAATGTGCCTACCCGCACCACTCATCTGGGCCGGGTGGCGGCAGTGAACGCCCTTTCCCGCGAGATCGCAGAGGGCAACATGTCGCTGAACGAAGCCGAGAGCCGTCTGGTGCTGGCGCGGCGCATCCCTTTTCCCAAGGACTGGGTGCAGCTGGTCAGCGGCATGTGCGGTGCATTCTGCTTTGCGCTGATCTTCGGCGGCACACTGCGCAGCGCATTGGCGGCGGCACTGGCAGGCTTTCTTGCCAGCGGGTATCTGCTGCTGTGCGGTCGGCACGACCTGCCCGGCGGCTTTTGCAAGATCAGCTGTGCTGCACTTATCACGCTGGTGTGCATTCTGGCCTGCCGAATGCTGGGCACACCGGCCAGTCACTCTATTATCGGTTCGCTGATGATCCTGACCCCTGGCATCGCCTTTACCATGGGCATCCGCGACTTTGTGCACGGAGATTACCTCTCCGGCACCATCCGCATGATCGATGCGCTGCTCATTGCAGCCAGCATTGCCATTGGCACCGGCCTTGTGCTGAGCCTTTATACATTCTTTACGGGGGTGGTCGTGGCATGATGTTGACCAGTACACAAATTGGGGAGCTGGCCGCGCAGTTCTTTATTGCCGGCGCAGGCACCCTGAGTTTTGCCGTTCTGTTCGGCTGTCCGCGCAAAAGCCTGCCCTTCTGCGGGCTGGTGGGTGCCGTGGGCTGGTTTGTCTACGAGCTGGCCGTGATGCTGGGGGCAGACAATGCCGCAGCCTCCCTGCTGGCGGTCATTCCGCTCACCCTGCTCACCCGCGTGTTTGCCATTGTGCTTAAAATGCCGGTAACGGTGTTCCTGCTGTCCGGCATCTTCCCGCTGGTGCCCGGTGCGGGCATCTACTACACCGCCTACTATTTTATACAGGGCAACAATGCGCTGGCCCTTTCCAACGGCATCAGCACCTTTAAAGTAGCCGTTGCGCTGGCCATCGGCATCACGCTAGTGCTCAGCGTGCCCATTCCCAAGCGGCACCGGAACAAAGTGTGATGTTTACGAATACAGTATATCTGCTACAAAATAAAAACACATCGGCATCCTGCGAAAAAAAGCAGAAACCCGGAACCCTTCTGAGCCATTCAGGCCCCGAAAAGGTTCCGGGTTTTGTGCGTGATCGATTCAGGGAGCTGTTTTACGGCAGCTCTCTTTTTCATACTGCTTTATGAGAGATTTACTTCTCCTGAACGTAGACATCTGCGTAGAGCTTTTTACCCTCGGCCTTAATGATGCCGTTATCCGCAGCACGCTCATCCAGCTTATAGCTAGTCTTCTCAAGTTCAAGCTTGGTCAGATCGATCTTCGTTGCATCCTCTTCAACATCCTGATAATTGATAAAATCAGTAATCTCACCGCTGTCGAGCTGCCTGGTGCCTTCGTGATACCTGATCATAACCTGCTTCGTAGGCTTTGCAGATGCCTTTTTCTGCAGATTGACAGTAACTGTGCCATCCTTTTCAATATCGTAGTTCTTCTTTGCGCAATCGTAGTCAGCAGCTACATTGGCAGGAATGTTTGCCTTGATGGTTTCGTAGGTGACAGAGGTAGCCAGACCATTGACAGAGATCTCGACAGGCTCACCATTGACCGGCTGAACCCCGATCATGTAGTAGATATGCACAGTCTTATCCGGTACACCCGGGGTCGGCTTGTCAGGCACGTTGGAGCAGCCAGCCAGAACACCGGCAGCAGCAACAGCCAGAGTAGCGACACCTGCGCCCTTCAGGAACTGACGACGAGAGATATTAGACATAATAATCAACCTCACAATCTTTTTGCATGCCCCGATCACTTTTTTGTGGAGCCTGCTTTTCCTATATAATACCCTCCCCGGTAACTGTTTGTCAAGTAAAATTTCAACAAAAAAACAACACCAATAGGGCGGAGACCTTGTTGGCCGCCACCCTGTTGGTGCTATTTGAGTTTTTTCAAAAAACTTCTGTGCCAGGAAATCAGATCTTGGTCACAATGAAGATAGTCCCGAAGGGACGAACCTTCAACAGCTCTTCCTCCGTGCCGTAGTCGGTGCTCAGCTTGTAGCCGTCCGGCAGCTGAATATCAGCAGCGCTGACGCCAGTTGCATCGACTGCAACCTCAGCCTTAGCCTCAATGAAGTTGTTCGGCAGCTCCAGCAGTTTGACATCGATGGTCTTCTTGGTCGGAGTCACAGTCACATCAGTCACGAAGACGATGATGTACTCACCCTTGCTGTCGTCCTTGCGGACTTCAACAACAGCGTTCTCGTTCTCCAGATGGTAATCTTCGGGAAGCAGCTTCTTATCGATGTCAGCAACCTTCACAGAGTTCTCGGTCTTCAGAACATCAATCTTGGCAGTCTCACCCACAACGTTGGTCACACCATTGCCTTCGTCCTTCATGAAGATAACCGTAACAGGACGAGTGGTCACACCGGGAACCGCGGGGACATCGGGGACATCATTGCCAGAGCAGCCAGCCAGCACACCGGCAGCAGCAACAGCCAGAGCAGCCACACCTGCGCCCTTGAGGAACTTACGACGAGAAATGTTAGACATAAGAATCAACCTCACAATCTTTTCTGCATGCCCCCATCACTTTTTTGTGGAGCCTGCTTTTCCTATATAATACCCCCCCCTGTAACAGTTTGTCAAGTGGTTTTTGTCATCTTTTGCCGCCGGATGCAGAAAAACAGGAGCGACCAAGAGAAAATCGTAAGTTCGGTCAAGCCCGGCAGAAAGGGCCGCTGCACAGCATCCCGTACAGCGGCCCTTTTTGTTCTCCGTTATTTTCATTCATTCTCAACATGTCTTGTTTTCATCTTCTGTCTGCTCATGTTCCCCTCTTGCCGCCCGCATCAGCCCGGCAAACAAAAAACCCAAATTGACCCCCAGAATAAAACCCACGATGCCTGCCGCCAATACCATTGCGCCGCCTCCCTTCTTCTACCATATTTTACCATATATTATTTGTCGGATGCAATTGCAGCCTGTCGCGAAAGGCAAGATCACTGCCCAACGTGCAAGCTTTTTTGCGCCGGAGCGTTGCAAGACTCTGCCGCATCTGCTATACTTTTGACAACACTTATATAAAGGAGGTGCTCTTTATGTCTGTTATGGATACTCTTGTCAGCCGCCGCACCTACCGCCGCTTTGCACAGAAAGCTGTTCCGCAGGATGTGGTGGATGATATCGTCGAGGCCGTCCGCCTGTCCTCCTGCGGAGCCAACCGTCAGGCTGTGCGTCTGGTGGTGGTGAACAAGCCCGAGGCGGTGGCAAAGGTGCAGCCGCTGGTCAAGTGGGCTGCCTATCTGCCGCCGGAGCAGGGCACGCCCAAAGCCGACGAGCTGCCCACCCTGTATGTGGCCGTGGTGCAGGACACTTCCATCCCCGGCGACCTTGCCACCGATACCGGCATCGCCCTTGCCAACATGACCCTTGCCGCATGGGACAAAGGCGTGGGCAGCTGCATCATGGGCGCGATCAACAAGCCTGCCCTCACCGAACTGCTGGGCATTGAAGAACCGCAGAAGCTGGCATTCATGGTGGCGTTCGGCTACCCGGCCCACAAGGCTCACATTGTGCCGCTGACGGCTGAGACCGGCGTAAAGTATTATCTGGACGAGAACCGGGATTACTGCGTGCCAAAGCGGAGCAAAGAAGAGATTGCAAAATATCTATAATTTGTATATATACATTTCTTTGACGCATTTTCTGTATAATTGTTTTCAATTCGGTTTCAATTGATGAGATTTTTTGCACAAGTATTGACTTTTCAATTTGTACAATCTATACTAAATTCGTTCGCCAGATGTTCGATGAATCGCATCGTTCCGGCGTACCGCAAAAACATACAGTACATTTGAGGAGTGTTTGAATATGAAAAAGATCTCTCGTCGCAGCTTTCTGGCAGCTGCCGGTCTGTCCGTTGCCGCTCTGGCTCTGACCGCCTGCGGTGGTTCTTCCGCAAGCACCGCTTCCTCCGTGGCAAGCTCTGCTGCTTCTTCTGAAGCTGCTTCCACCAGCGCTGCCGCTGGCGAGCTGACCACCGTTGAGGCTGGCAAGCTGACCATGGCCACCAACGCAGCCTTCCCTCCGTACGAGATGACCACCGATGCAGGCGAGTTCGAGGGCATCGACATCGAGACTGCTCAGGCCATCGCTGACAAGCTGGGTCTGGAGCTGCAGATCGATGATATGGACTTTGACGCCGCTCTGCTGAGCGTGCAGCAGGGTAAGGCCGACATCGTTATGGCCGGCGTTACCGTTACCGACGAGCGCAAGGCCGTGATGGACTTCTCCGACAGCTACGCTACCGGCATCCAGTCCATCATCGTGCCCGAAGGCTCCGACATTGCTTCTCCCGACGATCTGGCCGGCAAGAAGATCGGCACCCAGCGCGGTACCACCGGCTACATCTACTGCTCCGATGACTTCGGCGACGACAATGTTGTGGCTTACGACGACGGTCTGACCGCTGTGCAGGCTCTGAACAATGGTCAGGTGGATGCAGTTGTCATCGACAACGCTCCCGCCCAGGAGTTCGTTGCTGCCAATCCCGGCCTGAAGATCCTGGATACCAGCTACGCCGAGGAAGATTACGCCATCGGTATGGCCAAGGGTTCTTCTCTGGAAGATGCCGTCAACGCCACTCTGGAAGAGCTGAAGGCTGACGGCACCCTGCAGTCCATCGTGGACAAGTACATCACCGCTGAATAATCAGCTGGCTGATAACGGAACCACGGGGAGGCAGCCCCAACTGGGGCACCTCCCCTTTTTTGGAAAAATAAGGTTACAAAATTCTAACAAAACAGGAAAGTGAGGATGCGAATGGCTGCTCAATACGAACTGCTCAAAGAGCTGCTCAACAGCGGCACTACGCTCAACTTCGAGCAGGAATTCTTCTTCAAGTTTTATCAGGCCTTCATCCTGAAAGACCGCTGGACGCAGTACATCAAGGGCGTGAGCACCACCCTGCTGGTCACTGCCATTGCGCTGGCACTGGGCATCGTGCTGGGCAGCGTGGTGGCACTGGTGCGTGTGGCACACGACCAGCAGCGCCCCGGCCACAAGAACCCGGTGCTGGGCTTCTTCAACATCATCTGCGAAATTTACACCACCATCATCCGCGGCACGCCTATGATGGTGCAGCTGCTCATCATGAGCATGGTCATCTTTGCCAACAGCCGCAACTTTACCATGGTCGGTGCGCTGGCACTGGGCATCAACTCGGGCGCTTACGTCTCGGAGATCATCCGCGGCGGCCTGATGGCCGTTGACCCCGGCCAGATGGAGGCCGGACGCAGCCTTGGCCTGAACTACATGACCACCATGGTGGTCATCATCATCCCGCAGGCCATCCGTGCGGTGCTGCCCGCACTGGGCAACGAGTTCATCGTCCTGCTGAAGGATACCTCCCTGATCACGGTCATCGGCGGCAAGGAGCTGCTGTACGCCGCACAGGGCATCATGAACCGCACCTACGAGGCCATGTTCCCGCTGCTGGGTGTTGCACTGATCTACCTTGTGCTGGTCATGCTGTTCACCCGTCTGCTGGCAAAGTTTGAGAGGAGGCTGGCTCAAAGTGACCGATAAAATTCTGGAAGTCCGCGGCCTGACAAAAACCTACGGCGGCGAAAAGAAGCCGGGCGCAAAGCTGCCCACCCCCACTCTGGACGTGCTGAAGGGCATTGATATTGATATTTACCGCGGCGATGTGGTCTGCCTGATCGGCCCCTCCGGCTGCGGAAAATCTACCTTTCTGCGCTGCCTGAACCGGCTGGAGATTCCATCCTCCGGCAGCATCAAATTTGAGGGCACCGAGGTGGATGAAGCCCACATTGACGCTGTGCGCCAGAAGATGGGCATGGTGTTCCAGCACTTCAACCTGTTCCCGCACCTGACTGTGAAGAAAAATCTGGAGCTGGCCCCCACCCTGCTGAAGCTGAAGGATAAGGAAGCCATCTCCGCCAAGGCAGACGAACTTCTGGCCCGCGTGGGTCTGGCCGACAAGGCCGATGCCTACCCCAAGAGCCTTTCCGGCGGCCAGCAGCAGCGTATTGCCATTGCCCGTGCCCTTGCCATGGATCCGGACGTGATCCTGTTCGACGAGCCCACCAGCGCCCTCGACCCCGAAATGGTGGGCGAGGTTCTGGAACTGATGAAGGAGCTGGCCCACACCGGCATCACCATGCTGGTGGTCACCCACGAAATGGGCTTTGCCCGCGAGGTGTCCAACCGCGTCATCTTCATCGATGAGGGCAGGATCCAGGAAGATGAGCCCCCGCAGGAGCTCTTCTCGAACCCCAAGCATCCTCGTCTGAAGGCTTTCCTTTCCAGGATGCTGTAATTGGAACTGAAAAAACTGTATTGAAAAGACCGCCAGAGCAAGCGTTTCTACTTGCTTTGGCGGTCTTTTTGCTGTGAGGGAGGTTATCCAAGAATGACAGAGACCTCTACACTTTCACCGGCCTTTGCCAGCGGCAGGAGGGTGCCCGCAATAGGAGCGCCGTTCACGGTGACGCTCTGCACGCCCTTCTGCACGGCGTTGCGCAGGCCCTTTTCGACGGACGGGAAGAAGTTTTTCGGCACGCTGCCGCCAAAGACTTCTTCTTCAAAGATCATGTCATCGGACTCGTCCTGAGGCTCAAAGCGGATCCAGACGTCGCCGAACTGGCCGCTGCCGCCGGACTGTTTCTTGTGGCGGCCGTGGGCCTCGACCTTGCCCTTGATCTTCTCACGGTAAGCGACGCGGGCGGGCTTGAGCTCGGTCTCGACGCCGAAGCGGCTCTTGAGCTTGGCGCACAGGACGTCGACCTGAATGTCGCCGGCGCCGGAGATGACCATCTGGTGGGTCTCGGCGTTGTTGACGAGCGTGAAGGAGATGTCCTCCTCGTTCAGGCGGGCGAGGCCGGAAGCGACCTTGTCGTCCTGGCCCTTGGTCTTGGGGCTGATGGCCATGGAGTAGCAGGGCTCTGCCAGCTCGATGGCGGGCAGCTCGACCTCGTGCTTCGGGTCGCAGACGGTGTCGCCGGTCTTCCACTCCATCTTGCCGATGGCCACGATGTCGCCGCAGCAGGCTTCCTTGACCTCGGTGTTCTTCTTGCCGCACATGGTGTACATACGGCCGAGCTTATCGGTGCTGCTCATGCGCACGTCGCGCAGAGACAGATCGGACGTGACCTTGCCGGAGAGCACCTTGATGAAGGAGTACTTGCCGAACTGGTCGGAAATGGTCTTGAACACGAACGCGCACACCGGGCCGTTCGGGTCGATGGCGAGCTTGCCGCCGTCAGCCGTGGCGACCTCACCGACCTCGGCCGGGTTGGGCACGTAATCCACGATCGCCTGCAGCACGGCCTCGGTGCCGATGCCGCTGTCAGCGGCGCCGCAGAGCACGGGGAACACGGTGCGGTCCTTCAGACCCTGACGCAGGCCCTTGACGGTATCCTCCTCGGAGAGCATCATGTCCTCGAAGTATTTCTCCATGAGTTCCTCGTCCGCACCGGCGGCCGTCTCAAAGAGCGTCTCGCGCAGCGACTCGACCATGTCGGCGTCGGCGGCGGGAACGGCGACCTTCGCGGTCTTGTTGCCATTGGTCTGGTAAGCCACGTTGTGCACCAGATCGATGACACCGGTGCCGTCGCTCATCGGCGCGGTCACGGCGCAGACGGCGCTGCCGTGCTTTTCCTGCAGGGCGGAGAGGACGGCGGCAAAATCGCCGTGATCTTCATTCGTCTTGGAGACGTAGAACATGCAGGGCATGTTGGCATTTTTGAGGTATTTCCAGCTGCGCTCAGCGCCGACGGCGATGCCGTCTTTCGCAGTGCAGAAGATTATGCCGGCCTCGACGGCGCGCAGGGCGCACATCACGTCGCCCGCGAAGTCGAAAAAGCCCGGGCAGTCGAGCACGTTGATCTTGCAGCCGCCGAAGTTGACCGGCGCGATGCTGGTCGAGATCGTGATCTGGCGCTTGATCTCTTCGGGATCGTAATCACAGACGGTGTTGCCGTCGGCCGTCTTGCCCTGACGGTCGATCGCGCCCGTCATATACAGCATGCTCTCGGCGAGTGTGGTCTTACCGCTGCCGCCATGGCCGAGCAGGCACACATTGCGGATATTCTTGGTTTCGTAGCTCATGTAGTGTACTCTCCTTATATATAGACTATCCAAAATTCCTAACTCCGGAAATGGTGGTGTGCTGCACACACACGACTATAAAAGTATACACGATTTCAAAACTCTTGGCAATCATAAATATGAAAACTCAGCGTTTCAGGCTGAAATTCAGCAAAATGACCGGAACGAGCCACAGACCCATGTACACCAAGAGGTTGCCGACGGTGGCGGAATCGAACGCGCTGATGGCGCACAGGGCAAACATCAGCACGACGCCGATGACCGTGCACAGCAGGGCGAGAATGACGCAGATGCGCACAGTGGAGTAGAGCTGGCGGCCGAGCGCGGCGACGCTCACGAGCGGGCCGAGCCCGTCGCGCGCCACGATGCCGGCGGTCTGCGTATAGTCGGACGGTTCCGCTGCCGACATGGCATAGCGCTTGCGGTAGGCCGGGAAGTCAAAGCCGTCGGTCGACATCTTGAACTTCTGGCCGAGCATCAGCGGCGTGATGTTGAAATCCCGCACGGCGAAGATCGGCGCGATCTTCGTGCGCAGCAGGGCGAAGAGTGCGTTCTGCACGGACTGCACCGGTACATACTTGATCTTGAAAAAGCCGACGAGCAGGCCGTTGATCGACACGTAGACGGCATCTTTCATGCTGCGCGCCTCTGTCAGGCGCACGCCCCTGAGGTTCATGAATGCGGAGCTTCCGACGAGCACTTCCTCGCCGTTGATGATGGCGGTCAGGCCGCCGCTTTCGTTGCAGGCGAAATCTTCAAGCGGCATGAGCGCGCAGTCGTTGCGCTGCATGAGATCGGTAAATACGGGGGCAAGACAGCTGCCGGATGAGACGATCACGCTGCCGGCATAGGTGATGACCTTGCCCGGGAACGCGCCGCCCAGGATGCGGATGGATTCAATCGAGATGTTGCGCGCAGTGAACAGATCCTTATCCGTGACGATCAGGTGCTTGCTGCGGCCGATATCGCTTGCGCCGCTCCACCCGGCGATGGCGCTGCCGGTGCGGGCGAGCTTGCGCGCGGCGGTCCGGAACGGGACGGCGAAGGCCACGAGCGCCGCAAACGGCGCGCACGGCGCGGTGACGGCGGCAAACACGTGCAGGATGTTGGCATAATTACCGCTGAGGATCGTGGCAAGCAGGCCGAGAATGACGGACGCCGCGATCAGATACGGCGCGAGCGAGGCATAGATCGTGTCGGCCGGGCCGGCCTCCTCGCTGCGGTGGATGAAGCCCGCGGTGTCGCGCTTGGACTTGAGCACGGTGATGCTGTCCTTGACGACCTCGCTGTCTGCGCTGACGGTGTAGGGATCGGTGTCGACCGCGAGCGCGCGGAACGTGGACTTGAAGCCGCGGCAGGCGTTCAGTGCGCTCCACAGGCAGCAGGCCACGGCAAACGCGGACACGGCGCAAAACGGCAGGCCGATGGTGTCCGAGCCTGTGATGGCCAGCACGACCGCATCGAGCGCGGAAAAGACGCAGTTGAGAAACACGAGCGATTCCAGTCCCGGCGTGCGGCGCACGAGGTTGAAAAAG
>OHQO01000861.1_pt1 | contig 12716 bp, 7 predicted proteins | sample 1578051 | NCBI WGS metagenome assembly OHQO01 (sample SAMEA3879592, study PRJEB24766) | human gut metagenome | biome: human-associated habitat; feature: feces | place: USA | collected 1985/1987 | reverse complement strand
CATAACTCCACTGAATATGAACCGGTTCACACGCCTTTCTGATTCCCCAGTAAGCCCCCGTCAAGTCATAATAATAATCATAGGTTTGCCATACCAATGAAGGATAAGCCGACTGCCCCATCCAAGTCAATATGCCGGAAGCATCTTCCCAAATATGATGTTGAAAGCCTTCGTACATCGCTTTATTCACCTCAACATTCACTAATTGAGCTTTCCGGCAAAAATCTTCAATACCTTTCGCTTTACCATAATTGAACTCTACGGTAGAGAAATATTTGTCGGGACTGGCGTTCCCCGCCGAATTGCCAAAGAAATGCTTGTCCCACATTTCATTACGTGGCCACCAATCTTTTTCGGGCATAAATTTCTTAAAGCTATCGAAAGTAGTAAAGACAGCTGTACCTATTTCTGTACGGAATCCCCATCCTTTGGTTATATTGGCACCATATCCATAAGGGGCTTTGGTAAAATACCAGTTAGGATGAGAGTTAGTCCAAGGTCCACTCCCGGAAAGGCCGTCACTATGGGAATTGGCATGATAGGCCCGATCACCCCCATCGTATGTTCTAACGTCTTCCTCCAGCCACTTATTAAGAGGCGGTAACGGATACCCCTCATTATCACCACACCACACTGCAATACAAGCATGATTACGCAAACGCTTGATCTTTTCCACTGCATTCATATTGAAAGCAAAAACATCATCCGGAAGATTCGAATTTGAATTTAACCAGAAGTCGTCCCACACCATAATGCCGTATTTATCGCAAGCTTCATAAAACTCATCATCCGTAACCGAACCGATCCAATTGCGTATCATATTAAAATGCATCTCATTGTGAAGTTTCAATTTAAGATCATATTCTTCACCCCGACAACGCAACATATATTCGCTCATTCCCCAGTTTCCTCCTTTTACATAAACAGGTTCACCATTTATTTTAAGATGAAGCACACCGTCAACCAGCTCGGAACCGTATTCACGAATACCAAATGTAATATTCTGTTTATCAGAAGCCTTACCATTCACCATATAAGTCAGTTCGCAGGTATAAAGATTCGGCTGTCCGTAACCATTAGGCCACCACAAAGCAGGATTCTGAATTATAAATTGACTGAACTTGCTATCATCCAGAAGAAAAGTCCGCTGTTTGCCTGCCTCAATTACCAAATCTTCGGTAAATTCAATGTTGCCCGGCTGAATGATACCTTTCAACACTCCTTTCTGCTCTATATCTGTATGATTCCGTAGTTCCAACTGCAAGCTTAAAACCGCTTTGTTTTTAGAAGGAACTTTCGAACGTATCCAAGGATCGACGATAGACACTTCGCCGGTTTTTGTCAAATAGACGTCGTCAGTAATACCAGTCAAAAGACCGGGAACATAAGGCATCCAATCCCAGCCGGCACATGACATATAAGTAGGACTTGCATAATTGGGAACCGGAGTGCCTACCCAATGCACAAGGACGGCAAGCACATTCTTACCGTTTTTTGACAGCAAATCGGTTATATCGAAATTCCCCCGATGCATAAATCCATCAAGCAACCCGAGACGCGTCCCATTAAAAAATATTTCTCCTTTACGGTTAACCCCTTCAAAATTTAGCCATACCCTTTCTCCGTTTTCCACCTCCGGCGAATTAAACTCTGTACGATACCAGAAGTTACGGTCATATTTTGCTTTATCGACTTTATACGCATTATCAGCAAAATTCGGATCAGGCTCCAGTCCTTCTAATACATACGAACCAAACACCGTTCCCGGCACAGTTGCTTTGACCCAATCCCTCGTGTCATATCGGGTAGTCATCATATCAGAAGGATGCTCAATTTCTGCCTGAGCTTTCACTTTCCATATCGTCAGATTTCCATCACTATTCAATGAAATTTTTACTTTTTGTGCATGAACGGTGATAGCAGTAAATAATAAAACAAGCAGCAGTGTAGTCTTCCAAATATTCATATCTTCTATTTCTTTTTCACATTACAGATCAGTATATGAACGATTAATCGCTCATATACCCCTAAAAAAGAAATCAGATAGTCATATTATTATATTTTGTATTCCTCTATCTTCCTGTACAAAGTGGTAAGACCGATCTTCAGCAAGCGGGCGGTTTCCGTCTTGTTGCCTTTCGTATATTCCAGGACGCGGGCAATATGCCTTCGTTCCATAGCAGCCAGTTCAAAACTACCGATATTATCATCCGAACATTCATAATGAGTATTCTGAATCTCCAACGGAAGATCGCACACATCCAGATGCCCGCCTTCGCAGACAATCAGACTCCGCTCTATCACATTCCGCAATTCACGGATATTTCCTTTCCAGGGTTGCTGTTCCAACGCATGAAGAAAAGCAGGAGTCATCTCATTGACCGTATACGAAAGTTTCTCGGAAAAGCTCTTTGCAAAGGCAGTGGCAAGAATTCTGATATCACCGGTACGTTCGCGAAGTGCCGGCAGATGTACCTGAAATACCGAAAGACGATAAAACAGGTCTTCACGGAAACGTCCCGCCTTGATTTCCTCTGCCAGATTGCGGTTGGTAGCAGCAATAATACGAACATTCACGTGCGTCGGTTTCGTATCTCCTATCTTTATATATTCGCCTGTTTCGAGAATACGCAGCAATTTGGCCTGTAATTCAAAAGCCATTTCTCCGATTTCATCCAAAAAGATCGTACCGTTGTTGGCTTCTTCGAAAAGTCCTTTCTTGTCCTTCAAAGCTCCGGTGAAGGATCCGGCTTTATGCCCGAACATTTCACTCTCCAGCAGTTCCTTACTGAAAGACGAACAGTTCACGGCAACAAAGCTCTGTTTGCTCCGCTTGCTATTATAATGTATGGCTTGTGCAAATACTTCTTTTCCGGTCCCCGTTTCTCCGGTCAACAACACCGGAACATCAGTCACCGAAACCTTCTGTGCCAGCATAACAGCTTCTTTCAGCACTTTCGATTCTCCCAAAATGGAATCAAAAGAATATAGCTGACTGACTTTCTTTTCCAGTTTCTCTAACCGGACATTCATCTTAGCCTTCTCAACGGCACGACTGATCAGAGGGATAATCTTATTATTATCATCCCCTTTGGTTATATAATCAAATGCACCGTTCTTGATTGCCTGCACTCCGTCGGGTATATTACCGTGAGCGGTAAGAAGAATGACTTCCACATTCGGAGCTGTCTTTTTAATGTTCAACACCAGATCGACCCCGTTTCCATCGGGAAGAAAGACATCACACAAAGCCACATCCGGCTGTTGAATTTCCAACTGCCTGATAGCTGCCTTGCAATCACCCGCCTGACACACCTCATAACCCTCCAGTCCGAGCATACGAGCCAACAGGCTACGAATCTGAACCTCATCGTCAATGATAAGAATTTTACTCATAATTAATTTATAAAAAATGAAGAAAGACAAACAGGGTGCGCAAATATAAGTCTTTTTTCTATGATCCGAGAACAATTCTCCCTACTTTATTGTTATTTCCACAGGAAACTATTTACGCAACAAACTTATGAAGATCATTATTATTGGAGGCGTTGCCGGAGGAGCTACCACTGCTGCCCGGATCAGACGCACAAACGAAGCAGCTGAAATCATCCTTTTAGAAAAAGGAAAGTATATCTCTTATGCCAATTGCGGACTGCCGTATTACATCGGAGGCGTGATCAAAGAACGGGAAAAACTGTTTGTACAGACGCCCGAAGCATTTTCTACGCGCTTTCGTGTAGACGTACGAACTGAAAATGAAGTAATCTTCATCGACCGGAAGAGAAAAACAGTAACGGTAAGACAAAGTAGCGGAGACACTTACGAGGAAAGCTACGACAAATTACTGATATCGACCGGAGCCTCCCCTGTACGTCCTCCCCTGCCGGGAATCGACCTGAACGGAATCTTCACACTCAGGAATGTAGCCGACACAGACCGAATCAAAGAATATATCAACAGTCATGCTCCCCGAAAGGCTGTTGTCATCGGAGCCGGATTTATCGGGCTGGAAATGGCAGAGAACCTGCACGCACAAGGAGCTAAAGTTTCTATTGTGGAAATGGGCAATCAAGTGATGGCTCCCATCGACTTCTCCATGGCATCCCTTGTACACCAGCATTTGATGGACAAAGGAGTGAACCTGTATCTGGAGCAGGCAGTAGCCTCTTTTGAAAGAGACGGAAAAGGATTGAAAGTCATCTTCAAGAACGGACAGTCCATCTCTGCCGACATCGTTATACTTTCCATCGGCGTACGTCCGGAAACGACACTGGCACGTGCCGCAGAGCTGAAGATCGGCGAAGCCGGAGGAATCGCCGTCAACGACTACCTGCAAACGTCGGACGAATCGATTTACGCCATCGGTGACGCTATCGAATTCCGCCACCCGATCACCGGAAAACCGTGGCTCAATTACCTTGCTGGTCCCGCCAATCGTCAGGGACGAATTGTCGCAGACAACATTCAGGGAGCACACATCCCTTATGAAGGAGCCATCGGAACTTCCATTGCAAAAGTATTCGACATGACTGTTGCTTCTACCGGATTACCCGGCAAACGATTGCGGCAGGCAGAAATCAATTATATGTCTTCGACCATCCATCCGTCCTCTCACGCAGGATATTACCCGGATGCCATGCCGATGAGTATTAAAATCACTTTCGACCCGAAGACAGGTAAACTGTACGGCGGACAGATCGTCGGCTATGACGGTGTAGACAAACGAATTGACGAAATCGCGCTTGTCATCAAGCATGAAGGTACGATCTATGATCTGATGAAAGTGGAGCAGGCTTACGCCCCTCCGTTCTCTTCTGCCAAAGATCCGGTAGCCGTTGCAGGATACGTAGCCGAAAACATCATAACTGGGAAAGTACAACCCGTCTATTGGAGACAGTTGAGGGATATCGAGATGGAAAACAATTTCCTACTGGATGTACGTACTCCTGACGAATTCTCGCTCAATACACTGCCGGGTGCAGTGAACATTCCGCTGGACGAACTGCGTGACCGGCTGGATGAACTGCCGAAAGACAAGATGATCTATACATTCTGTGCCGTCGGACTCAGAGGATACCTTGCTTATCGCATTCTGGTACAGCATGGATTTGAAAAGGTACGCAACCTTTCCGGAGGATTGAAAACATACCACGCTGCCGCAGCACCCATCATCCTGAGAGAAGAAAGTGAGAACGAAGTACCTGCACAACCGAACGCAAACATACAACAGCCGGCAGATGCGCAACCTCAAAAGACAGTTTCACCAGTTGAAGCAGTGAAGACAATCCGTGTAGACGCTTGCGGACTGCAATGTCCGGGGCCGATTCTGAAAATGAAAAAGACAATGGATTCGTTGGTTTCCGGCGACCGGGTAGAAATTACCTCAACCGATCCGGGATTCCCGCGTGATGCTGCCGCATGGTGCAACTCGACAGGAAATCAGTTGATTTCCAAAGAAACAGCAGGAGGAAAATCTGTAGTAGTGATCGAAAAGGGCGAACCTAAATCCTGCAATATTGTTACCTCCTGTGAAGGCAAAGGAAAAACTTTCATCATGTTCAGTGATGATTTAGACAAAGCTTTAGCTACCTTTGTGCTCGCTAATGGCGCAGCTGCCACCGGACAAAAGGTAACGATCTTTTTCACCTTCTGGGGACTGAACGTTATCAAGAAGCTGCATAAGCCGAACGTCGAAAAAGATATCTTTGGAAAAATGTTCGGCATGATGCTCCCTTCCAGCTCCCGAAAGTTGAAACTCTCTAAAATGAGCATGGGAGGAATAGGAGGAAAAATGATGCGGTACATCATGAACCGGAAAGGAATCGACTCTCTGGAGTCCTTACGCCAACAAGCTCTGGAGAACGGTGTGGAATTTATCGCCTGCCAAATGTCCATGGACGTCATGGGAGTGAAACAGGAAGAACTTCTGGACGAAGTGACAATAGGCGGAGTAGCAACATACATGGAACGGGCGGATAATGCAAATATCAACCTGTTTATATAGAAAAAGAACAAACAAAAAAACAAGTAGCATATGAAGACAATATGTGTAATGCGCGATGTATTCAAAGCAATGGCAAGATTTGAAGATGCATTTGAAAAAGTGTATCAGGTATCATTAAATGAAGCGATGATATTATGTGCCCTGCAAGAAGCCTCGCCCAATAATATGACGGCCACGAGCCTGTCCAAACGAACGGAGCTGACACCCTCGCACGCTTCAAAAATGCTCCGGATTCTGGAAGAAAAAGAACTGATTGTCAGAACACTCGGGGAAGAGGACCGGAGACTGATGCAGTTCCATCTCAGTCAGAGCGGTAAAAAACTAGTCCGACAATTAGCACTTGAAAAAGTGGAAATACCGGAATTACTGAAACCGCTATTCGAATCGGTAGATTCCTAAATCAAGCAGCCCGATATATGTAATATCGGCTTGCAGAAGAATAAAACGGTGAACCGCCTGTTCATATATTACAGGTTGTTCACCGTTTCTCGTTTCGTCATTCTTCAAGCCACCCTCTAAGAAGAGACATCACTTTCTGCTTCTGATCTTCGGACATTGTACCGATGCGTGCAAGATGACTGCCTCCCGGCTCTACAAAAACATGAATATTCTTTTTATTCTTCAGCCATGTTACTCCGGCAGCTGTCCAGGGATCATTCTGACCATAGATAAAAATCATCTTCGGATCGTTCTTCTTCAAGAACCGCACAATCTTATTGCTCAATGTCTTATCGAATTTCATCTTCCGCATATCTTCCGGCAACATCAGTCTTCTCAGATAATCCTTGCTGGTCTTTATAGAAAGGTAAGGTTTAAAAGGAGCGATATCGTATCCATAATACCCCAATTCGCGGGTAGCCTGCACGAAGAAAGAAAGAGTCGGGCTGTCTACTATAAAATAAGAAGGTCCGCTGATTGCCAGCAAATGATCCAGCAGTGTATCGTCAGAAGCCGAGGTTTCCGGTATACTACGGATATCCGTTCCCCATTGCCAGATAGAGAAAGAGTATTCCAGCACACAGAAATCGTATATTTCTTCCAGAGGAGCGCGGAATGTATAGTTCTTTTCAGTACACATTTTTTCAAAACGGGGCAACAAACGAGCCTTTCGCTTCAATACTTCCAACTGGAAATCTTCTATTTTTTTCCTATCGGCTTCCGTACCTACCCGGCGGAGGAAAGGTTCGTGCCGACCGTCTTCACGCGCATAACAAAGAGGAGCAACATAAGGCACGGAAACATCCACATCGTCGGGGAAGAAAACACGGTATAATAAGGAGGTCTGCCCACCCTTGCTGATCCCCGTACTGATCCATTTGCCAGGATATAAAGTCTTGAAAGCGGTTGTCACGGCATGCAAATCCTCGGCAGAATTCTCTGCGGTCAGGTATTGCCAGTCGCACGGTTCGGGAGTGGATTCGAGAAAGTAGCGATGCTCCACAAAGATCATATTGGCATCGAACAATTCAGAAAGTTCTTCCCGATAAGTGGGGCGCAAAGCATACCCTGCCCCATATCCTTCAGTGACAATCACTGTGGGACGGTCATAACCGACGTGTCCCACAATCACACGCTGGCGGAAACTTCCCTTTTCGGGATGTCGATGATCCAGCGGCTGAGTCAGGTACATTACATACTTTTCCGGGAAGCGGCTGGTGTCGAGCGACTTTATTCCGCTGACGGACTTATTTTTTTCGATCTTCTGAATAAACGATTCCTGCGCCGACAATGAGACGGGCGCAACTGCGATCAGCAGCACGATTGAGAACCATACGAAAAGAGGTATCCGAATGTGTTTCATAAGCATTTGAGTGTTAATTTTCTCGCAAAGATAATCATTTGCACGAACCTTTTTACACATTTCTTGTTGTTTGTAACAAAAGCCCCAAGGTACCAGGGCGTGATTTTTATATAACCTAAACATTATAAAAGATATGAAGAAATTAATTCCTATTTTATTGGCGGTCTTTGCACTCGCTTCATGTGAAAAAGACCCGGACATGGGTAAGCTGGATGACAATTATCTGGTATACACTAACTATGACAAGAAAGCCGATTTCAAAGTTCCTACATTCTATCTGGCACCCCAGATTCTGGTGATTAGTGACAGTAAAGAACCGGAATATCTCGAAGGAGAAGGCGCTGAGCAAATTCTGGCTGCTTACACAGAAAATATGGAAGCGAAAGGTTATCAACCGGCTGCCGATAAAGAAAGTGCCGATCTTGGTATTCAGGTAAGCTACATCGCAAGTACTTATTATTTCACCGGCTACACACAACCTGAATGGTGGTGGGGATATCCCGGCTACTGGGGACCCAGCTACTGGGGTAACTGGGGCGGATGGTACTATCCGTACGCTGTGACCTACAGCTATAGCACCAACTCATTCATTACAGAAATGGTGAACCTGAAAGCAGATGAAGGTGAAGGCAAAAAACTTCCTGTAGTCTGGACAAGCTATCTGACTGGATTTGAAACAGGCTCTAAAGCTATCAACCGCACTCTTGCTATTGAAGCAGTGAACCAGTCATTCACTCAGTCACCTTATCTTACTAACAAATAAACAACTACAACTGTTATGAAAACAAGAAAGAATATATATTTCAAGGTAGTGGCGCTAGCAGCCATTGCCATCGCCTTTGCCATGCCGGCTAAGGCACAGCTATCAGACAATGGATATGCTAATATAGACTGGCAGTTCAATGTTCCATTGAGCAATAATTTTGCAGACAAAGCCAGCGGTTGGGGTATGAACTTTGAAGGTGGTTATTTCGTTACTCCTAACTTGGGTCTGGGTCTTTTCCTGAACTATCACAGCAACCACGAATATGTAGGTCGCGAAACCTTCCAGATGGGTGCCGGTGAAGTGACTACCGATCAGCAACATACCATTTTCCAATTGCCTTTCGGTGCTGCTGCACGTTACCAGTGGAATCGTGGTGGATCTTTCCAACCTTATGTCAGTGCAAAATTAGGTGCTGAATATGCTAAGATCCGTTCCAACTTCAATATGTTGGAAGCCAGAGAAAACAGCTGGGGATTCTACGCTTCTCCTGAAGTAGGTGTCAATGTATTCCCTTGGGTTTACGGACCGGGTCTGCACTTTGCTCTGTACTACAGCTATGGTACCAATAAGGCTGATGTACTGCATTACAGTGTAGACGGACTGAACAACTTCGGTTTCCGCGTGGGTGTTTCATTCTAACCCGAGCAACTACTTGATTTTACATTAATAAGCAAGAGCCCCTCTACTTCGGCAGAGGGGCTCTTCATTTTTTATTTGCTTTGAATCGCTTTATAGATCGCATCCTGTATCTGTTCGCGAATTTCCAGACGGCTTAGCTTCCGGTTGGTTACGTCCGGATAAATCCGGTTGCTCAGAAATACATAAACCAAGACATTGTCGGGGTCTACCCAGGCACACGTTCCGGTAAATCCGGTATGACCGTATACTTTTGCCGGTGTATGCTTTCCGCAAGGGCTCTTTTCCGGATTACGGGTATCCGGCTTGTCAAATCCAAGTCCGCGACGGCTGATTTTGGAAACTTCCGTTGTAAACAACTGGCAGGTTTCCTTACTTAAATAACGCTGTCCGTTCAACTCACCACCGTTCAGCAACATCTGATAAACCTGTGCCACTTCACGTGCATTCGAGAACAATCCGGCATTTCCCGAAACGCCTCCCTGGAAAGCGGCAGCCTCATCGTGCACAAATCCCTGAAGGGTAGTCTTACGCAAGAAACGATCGACAGAAGAAGGTACAACTTCCGATTTCGGAAAGCGGCGCAAAGGAAGGTATCCTGTACGTTCCAGTCCCATCGGTTCATAAAATTCACGTTGCAAGTAGGCATCCATCGGCATTCCCGCAAGTTTCTCAACCAAAAGACGCAACAGGATAAAACCGACATCGCTGTATCGGTAAGTTTTAGGTTTCATCGGTGCGTCTGCAATCTTCTTCTCCATTTCCTTGAAGAAAGAAGGATTCAGCCACAGACTATCACAGATTTGCAAGGTGTAATCTCCGGTTTTAACCTTTGAAACATATTCCTTTTTAAATGCAAAATTAGGATTCGCCCATGTGGAAGTTCCCAACTGCAACGGATGCCGTGCATCTTTGCGGGACATGAACAGTCTGCCTTCATAACTATCTTCATCGATGGCTTCCCGATAAAAAGCAATTCCGGGCGGCAAGCCGGACTGATGGTAAAGCAGTTCCTGAATGGTTATGTCTTTCTTGTTAGTACGCTGAAGGAAAGGCAGATAGTCTGCAATTCTGTCCGTCAGATTAAAACGTCCCTTATCGTAAAGTTTCATTAAAGCAAGCACTGTACCAGTAGTCTTGGAGAGTGAAGCCAAGTCATAGATATCGGTCGGCTGCACACGTGCGCTTCCCGTTCCGGTGTGAGTGCCGAATGTCTTGTCTACCATCACATGACCCTCTTTCATCACGATCACCTGGCAACCGGGATAAGCTCCCTGACGTACACCGTCCAAAGCGATCGAATCAATTCGTTGCAGGGCGACAGAAGAAAGCCCATGTTCTTCCGGAATAAAATGCAAAGGTGTTTTCGGAGTAATCGTGACACCGTCTCCTGCCTGAAAGAGTTCTCCAAGACTGGCCGATAATCTTCCGTCCGCCGTAGCTTTGGCAAAGAGCACATCCGCCACCTGCCGCTGCACATCTTCATTAGGGCTGTGTCCCAGCACCACTGCCGAGGCACGGGCAACCGCACGCTGTATCTGCAACATCATCTTACCCTGCGTAAAGAAAGCATAGATGACCGGAGCTTCAGTAGTAAATTTACCGAAGAAGGTCTGACAAGGTGACAGCTTCTGTTCACTTACGGCAACAATAATCCGTTTATAGGCAGCCAATGAGTCCCGTAACCGCTGATTCGCCTCTTCCGTCATACCGGGACGAAGACGGAAACGTGACAAAGAAGTGTATTTCGACAACTGTTCCGCCAATGCATTGGTTTCACCCGCATCACCGACTTCAAGCAATGCCATCGTTTCTTTTTGATTCGTATGCAAAGGAAGAACATGATTTTCATTATTCAGCACAGTAATCGCAGCCAGATTCAACCGGCGGATTAAATCACGTGTCTGAGGAGTATTGATCCGTTGTCCCAAACCGGATAGCTGGACAAACGGTTTCTTTTTTAGTCCGAGCACATATTTATAAGTCAGTACTTTGCGGCATTTCTCTTCAATATCTTCGCGTGTCAATTCTCCCTTATCAATGGCATCGAGTACGGCGGCTATCTCCTCCTTCAGGTTCCGGGGAGCCAGCACCATATCATTCCCTGCCTTCAGTGCCTGCAGACTGACATTTCCATTCCCCGAAACACCTTTCATGGCAAGTGCATCCGTGAAGATCAGTCCTTTGAAAGCAAATTCTTCTGTCAGCAGATCGTAAACGATATTACGGGATAAAGAAGAAGGAAGTCCGCCTATCGGTTCAATAACCGGCACTTGCAGGTGTCCGACCATCATACCGCTCAATCCGGCACGGATCGCTTCTTTAAAAGGATGGAGCTCTACACTGTCCAGACGTTCGCGAGTGAAGGGAAGTACCGGAAGTGTTTTGTGCGAGTCTACATCCGTATCACCATGTCCGGGGAAATGCTTGCAGACGGATAGTACGCCTCCGCCTTCCAGACCGGAAGCATAAGCTACTACCTTATCCGCCACCCGTACGGGGTCTTCACCGAAGGAACGGGTATTGATGACCGGATTCTTAGGGTTGATATTCACATCCGCCACCGGAGCAAAGTTGACTTGTACACCTAGCTGTACACATTGGCGTGCCATCTCGCGACCATATTCATAGATTAATTTATTATCCTGAATACATCCGAGCACCATATTTCGGGGAAAGACAGGAGTACCACGCAGACGCATTGCCAGCCCCCATTCTCCGTCAAAAGTGATCATTAACGGTAACTTTGCCATGCGCTGGGCCCGATTAGTCAGTTCCGCCTGGGTCTGCATCTTCCCACCGGAAAACAGCAGTCCGCCGACTTTATAGGTATCGACGGCATCCTTCAGCAGTATCTGGTTGCGCTTGGTATCTACCGGAGCAATCGTATATATAAACAACTGACCGACTTTCTCTTTAAGCGTCAGCTTATTCATAATGGAGTCTACCCATTGTTGACAACGGACATCTTGTTTAGCTTTATAAAGTAGTAAAGGTTCTACGGGAGTATCTATTGCTTCTCCCCTGGCCTTGACAGGAAGAAATAGCAGGATAGCCAGTATATATGTTAGTAATCTCATTTTTTATTCAAGGTCAAATCTAGTCGTCCAACATAAATTCCATTCTTTCCGGTGTGCATAACAGGGACATTTTTCCCGTCTATGTTCAGATAATTCTTGGGGCTTTCCATAAAGGTATGAGAATGCCCACCCAGAATAACATCGATATTACGGGTGTTGGCTACCAGCTTCTCATCCATCTGAATACCCAGATGTGACAGGCATACAATGACATCGCATCCTTCTTCTTTCAGTTGTGCGGCAATGTCATTGGATACGGCGATCGGGTCTTTATAGATTACCCCTTCGCATTTATTGGCCTGTATCAGTCCTTCCGGCTTCGCTCCCAACCCGAAAACTCCGATCTTCAAGCCGAAACGATCCAGAATGACATAAGGTTTTACGATATCTTTGAGTACTGTGGCATCAAGATCATAGTTGGCACATACT
>OHQO01000858.1_pt1 | contig 12766 bp, 10 predicted proteins | sample 1578051 | NCBI WGS metagenome assembly OHQO01 (sample SAMEA3879592, study PRJEB24766) | human gut metagenome | biome: human-associated habitat; feature: feces | place: USA | collected 1985/1987 | reverse complement strand
TGAAGGTTTTCCGGTTATTTGCCAATTGGTATTCTCTGTAGTTATATTTACGGGTAATGAAGCGACACCTATTTGGATATCACCGTCAAAAGCGAACACCCGTTTGTCCACCGTCAGCCGTTTGTTCCCTCGTACTATTACTTCTTCTTGTACCTCGTTCCACGGCACGATACGGCATTTAAGGGTATGGTTTCCTTTGAAAGCTTCCTCGGGAGTTTGGGCCGGCAACCCGTCCACACTTTCCACTTGTACTTTATATTCATGATTACGCAGAATATCCATCGGCACTCCCGAACCGTAGTCCTTGAAGTCGAGGCGGTAGTAACCGTCTACCGACGGCTTAGAGCCGGTGAGATACGGCTTCACGTGCATAACCAGACAAAGGTCGTCCAGCGCATTCCCGCCCGAGGGGCGGTTCTTGTTGTCCACCTCGCACAGGTAGAACGTCTTTTGTGAGCCGTTGAAAATACCGATATTCCCGGGTGACACATCGCTGTTCAATGAGGTGAATGTACCCCGTGTCTGCCGTGCCCCGACGGGTACGGTGGGAGTATTCACTTGCTTGCCCGTCACATTATAGTTGTCCGGTGCAATGCGTCCTTTTGCCCGGTAATTGTACAGCCGCAGATCGTTGTAATAATAGAAAAAGCCTTTTAGGTCGGATTCAAGAGGATTGATAAGCGTGAACTTAGCTACCGCACGTATCATCGTCACCTCTTGGGGAGCGCCAGAGGGAGAGAAACCTTCGCCCACCGCTTGGTTGGGAAGCTCGCCCCACATGGGTATGCCATTCGTAAAGTCGGGTGCGGCATCCGTTCCGACATCGAATGCCAGGCGGTTCATTACCCCCTCTTTCTGTTCTCCGAATGCAGCAGCAAGGGTATTCACCTGCTCACGGACATTGGCAAGCACCACGAGTGTCTGATGTTCGGGAGCTCCCATCAGCTGTACACGTACGGTTTGTGTGCCGATATCGTATGTACCCTGTGCACGGTAGAAGAATGTACCTTTCTTTATATTCGTAGGATCTGCAGGATCAACCTTGAATGAAAGTACATCTACAGTATTGATTCCATTTTCATCTATAGCACGTGTCAGCGGCGCACGCGTTTCGGAACTTTGCGAGGTGTTCATTTCAGCAGCCTGTTTTGAAGCACCGGTTTTAAAGTTCAGGTAAATAACGGCTGTATGTCCGTTCGCTTGCGGCACCGACTGCTCCGCATCATCACTGCAAGCGGTCGGAAGGAGCGCCGCCATTGCAATCCACAGCACAGCTGAGGCATGTCGCCTCCACAGATATGCCACACGGGTGAAACCGGATAAACCGGAAGTCTGAAATCCTATATTCATTTTTCTTCTTTTTTTAGTAATATATCTATTTTTTATATCAACTTTCTTACAAACTAAATTGCATCGGTCATATACCGTCTTACTTATTTATCGGCGAACAGACGAACGGAAAACCCGTGGTGTTTAACGTCTCTGTAGTTCGCGAACGCAGAGTACGAGTAGAAAGACACGTTCCAAGCATTGCCGAGGAGGCTGGGAAACTCCGTGCTCGACCAATACCGACCATATTCGCCTCGGGCTTCGAGCAAACCACTCGAAATGAACGTTGGGAAGGAGATATAACCGGCAGCCGGAAAAATACGAACGACAGCCTCGGAAGTATGGCTATCCCACCAAGAATCATTATTGATAGTGCTAATGTTTCCTGTAAATGCGCTGCCCAAGTAAACACAATCCACTTTCAATAGGGAAGTAAAGTCATGGTTGGCAAACGAACCCACGCGGGTGTAACGGTAAGCACAAACCATATTATTATCAGTAGCAAGAGGGAAATCGGATAGGGAAGAATCATCGATAGGATTACCGGTACCTTGTTTGAAACGCAGAGCGTAACAAACACCGTTACCCGAAGAGAAATAATCGTTGGCGAAAGTTTTTTTGATGCCACCGAACTCAATAGCCTCGTTGACATTAGAAGTATTAGTAGGGGAATCATATTGGGTATTACCGCTGTAGGAGAAAACGCCCGTCAACTCCCAGCGGGAAGGCAGGTGGTAACCATAACCGGGATGCCCCAGTTTAAAAAAGACATCATCAAAGAGCTTCTTGGCATTTGGATTGTAAGTATCATTATTCTCTCCTGTGAGCACGTACCAATTATAATAACCGGATTGGTCATTGCTATGGCTCGAAGCCCAATGAAGATTAGGGTCAGTCTGGGCTGCAGTGGGAGAAATACCCGGAGGAACGGAAGAAATGAAAGGAGAATTATAGATAGAGCCACCGGCGAGGTTATATTCGGCAACATAATCCAAAGGCGTACCGATCTGCTTAATATTGATTTTAGTATAAAGTCGTCCAGCCCGTATCTACAGATAACCATCCTTGAATCCCTTGCCATTCGTGATGGCCTGCAATTCCTCCGTAACCGGATTGGTGAGAGTGGCGCCAGCCGCCCCACTGTTTTGACTGGGTTTCAGCCATGAATTAGAAACTGAAATTGTTGTTCCGTCGGCATTATAGGCACCGACCTTCCACCCACTGGGGTAATTGGTGCGCACAGAAAATTTGTTCTGTGTGCTTGTGGCATCGTGCTTGCCTTGAAGTGTCATCGCCGTTCGGGTCACTGCCAAGAAATGCCCCGATTCATTGAACGTTATATCTGTGAATGCGTCTATCACGATGGGCACTACTACGATGTTATGGTTGGTAAAGTTGTCCGGGCTGGTTACAGCCTCGTTCAAAGTGGCAAACCCCGGCCCTTTCACTTCCTTGATGGTGAAAATATAGCGGTGGTTGCGCAGAATGGGCATGTATTTACCTTTTTCGTAAGGACTCGTGCCACCGCCCTTGATACCGTCCCATGTATAATCCATTCAGTAGTAGTATTCTCTTCCTTGATAGGCAAGATTTATAACTATACAAGGACGGCTGCCGCCGGAGATAGCCGACTGTTCATTCAAATAATAAGTGATGACATTCGGAGATGCGGTGTTTGCAGTTCCCTCAAGCGGGTGCCCGCCACTGACTGCTGGCTGCGATGTGGCAGGCAGTGTGGGAGTCATGTATCCCGACTGTGAAGCGGTGGTATTGTATGTAGCAAGATCTACCCAAACGCGTCCGTTGCCTACGGAATTGACGAAGTAAACCTTTCCCGCAGCTGTCGTGGCTCCCGAAGTTGTAGGATTGATGATATCCACCTTCGCCAGCATGCGGATAAGCGGTATTTCCTGCGCAATGGTTTGCGACACACCGGCTTTCAGTTCAAAGCCTCCCGCCGGGGCATGCTCGCCGTACATGGGTATGTATGTGCCCGTACCTTCTTGTCCGAACCTACCCACGACTTCCACTTGCTTAAGAGCATCATAGGTGGAACCGGCTGTTATATTTGCCAGTTCTGTTTGGGCATTAGCTATGAGAGCTATACGTTTGTATCTGCCCGCAATAACGGGCACAGAGAAGTATTTCGTATCCGAAGAGCCTGAAAGTGTATGCAACGAGCTGCCCAGAATATCATATTTCACCTTGACTTTCTCCGTACCGCCTTCATCGGCAAACATCAGTACGGTAATCTCTGTTATCCCTTTCTCGTCTACACCACGAGTATTCGCCGCCCGGAAATCGGGAATCCTGACAGAAAGTGTCACTTCGGCCGTCTCACCTTTGCCGGACACGGGCGGAACAGGAAGAATGAGTTCGTCTTGCCGGCACGAAAGTACGAGCGGCAGTAATAACAGGACCGACAGCAGGTTGCGGAACGGTATGATGATTGAACTACTTGGCATAATATATTGTTTTATGATTTGCATTTCATGATTGACCGGTGCGTTTTTTACACTCCTCCGGGTTTTACATTCTGATTTTCCCAATTCCTGATCGTTATTTTCGCATGACCGTTTGTAAAGGTAATCTCGATAGGAATGGTTACTTCAATATCTTCCTCCATCGGTATGTGGTAGCGGGCAATAAGCCCTGCCAACGAAATCGGGGGCACGATATGGTTTCCCGTGGTGGGATCGATAATTTCCACCATGCCGGGGGTATCGGCCTTGAAACGGGGGATGTCAGTCGTGGCATTAGCATGGCGGTTGGTGACATCATATGCTACGGCAGGCTGGAATGTCTTGTTCCGGCTTACGGACTGGAGACGCCATGTGCCCGAGGTTTCGTCGAACACCGGTCGCAAGGCTGACTCCATGCCCGTGATGTGTACCACAGGCTGCACGCTCACACCATCAAGGTGAAGACTTACACGGATAGTGCCGGGGCTGAAATTGACAGTATGGTCTCCAGTCTCGTGCTCACTGACCGTAAGTGGCGTGACAGCGAAAAGAAGCCGATCAAGCGTGGGGATGGAAGCGGAAGTCTCCGCATGCGGGTGTGAGGCGGAAAGGTTCCTTATGGTTTCTCCTTCGGAAAAGCCGCCGAGCTTGGTCTGTGCATCCGAAGCATTCGCCCAGAGCACGACAGTGTAGTTTCCCTGCGGCAGATACATCTCAACACCCTGCAAACGGTCAAGTTCACTCTTCTCCAGCGTCTGCATATGCTCAATACTGCCATCGGGACGGTACACACACAGCCTCACCCTCTGAACACGCTCTCCGAAAAGGTCAGCGGCAGAGCCGCGAGGCTTGTAGGTAAATCGTAACAGGGTATCCAGAGGGCAGCCCTCCAGGGACTCCCTGATGCACCTCGACAAGACTAAGGTTAAAATACCGGAAAGCATCAGGAAGCGTATAGCTTTATACAATTTCATGCGTAGTATCTTTTAGGTGAATAACTGTGGTTATGACTTTATATGAATATACGTGTTATGATTTAACAGGTTATAGAAATACAGGTCGTGAGGTCAGGGCAAAAGACACCCACGACCTGCTTACATTCCGCCGTGCGAGAGGAACTGGTGAACTAGTAAAATGAGCTAAAAATCTCCTCTACGCAAACGGACTTGTAAAAGAAACAAACAAATACAATATACCTTGATGGTATGACAGTTAGAGATTAGGCTTGACAGGAACGACCGTCCAGGCTTTTACCGTCACCTTCAACCAAACGCTGACAGCACTGGTATTAGGTATTGTGGAAAGGTTGCTCTCGTCAAATGTAAAGTCGGCTTTCGAGATAGTATAAATCTTTCCTTTTTCCAGTTCTACAATATTGCCACTGCCATCTTTGAATCCTCTCACGGTGATAAACTGGTCACCTGTGCCGAAATTCACGCTGCTGCCGGCCTTAGCAGCCAAATTACTCAACTTAAATACGAGCTGGAGTTGCTCGTTCGCGTCAGTACTGTTACCGTTAGGAACAACCTGATATGCCCAACGTTGCCCTGCAGTTGGCGGAATGACTTCCTTTGGGATACCTGTAGCAGCGACGGCAGACTGGTCAAAGAGTTTTCCAGCGTTAGCAGGGGTGTAAAGCCCCTGTCCTTGAGCATAGGCAGCAGGAGTAGCACCATATTGTACTTTCGTTCCCACAACGGTACCGGCCAGGTTGAACTTTTCAAAGAAGTTATTCACATAGATTCCTTCCAGCGTAAAACCATCCACCGCACTGGAGGCCGTAGTCGCCAGACCTTCGATTTCGACACGTGCCACGGCAGGACCGATTTCCACTTCGGCATACTTGTCACCGTCCGTTATTCCAGGGGCATAAGGCAGGGCCGGACTACCGGTAGTCCATGTCTGCAGGGGTTTGTCATCGCCGCTCAACACCACATCCGCAACTGCAGACTGGCTTGTGATTTCCAGTTGTACAGCTTTCAATGCAGCTACGGTTCCACCTGTAGGCAATGAAGTTCCGGCAGGAATATTACCACATACCGTTACAGTGGTAGCCGCCGCGGGTACATCCGTTATTTGGGTACCGGTAGTCAGATTCGCAATCGTGATGGGAGTGGTTGTAGTCGCGTTCACATATTTCAGAATGCTGGTCCCGTCATGGAAGTATACATGCAGATTACTTACCGTAGCAACCGTTCCCGAGGCTACAGGAGGCTCGGTCGATCTCGTCAGCGTCGGCAACTCCAGCTTCATGAATACGCTTCTCGCTTCCCCGTTCTTTACGTCAGGCACTTCGATGTCATCGTTACTGCACGCGGTGAATGCTGCAGCCATAGCAACCATTGTAAACACGCTTAACAAACTTTTTTTCATAATCATTGTAATTAAATTGTTAATAAAAAAATAAACACTAATAAAACACTTGTTAATATTTAATTCGTACTTATACTTTTTTTCCTGTTTTGTTCTTTCTACTTTTTACTATTTCCCTTCCGCTATCCTGTCCAGTTCCATACGGAGCCCGAAGAACTTGGGAATGAGGTCCGACAGTTCCGGATCCAGGGGAATACGCAGGACAAGATTGGGATTCATGCGGCAGGCTGCAAGCATATGTTCCACTGCTAAGTAATCATCGCCCTGCCGGGCGCTTACCACAGCATGCAGGTATTCCTTGCGGGAATCTACGGGTAACTGGTCTAAAAGAGCGGAAGCCTCTTTATGATAACCGAGCTGTGTCAGGCAAAGGGCGGTGTTATAGTCAGGCCGTTTTTCCAATATCGGCAAGGCTTGCCGGTATTGTCGCTCTGAAAGGAGCCGCAAGGCTTCGGCATACTCTTCTCCCTGCGGAGTATATACGGGACCGCTTGCCGCAAGAGAGTCTGTCTCCGCAGAAGCTATGACATATTGGTCCAGAGCGGAACGGTCAACCAGGTCGCTAAGCGAGGCCACAATGAAGAGCAGCGTGTCCGAGGCGGCAGGCCGCCATGTGCTGCGGTCGGTGGCTTCCACGATAGACTCTAGCCGCACACGGAGCTTTTTCATTCCATCGGTGACGGGCAGAGAATATACATAGTTGTAGATATAATCATGTCCGGAAACTGAATCCGAATTCTGGCGGACCATCACGGAGTCGATATAGGGGAAGGGAATCATACGCCGGCGGATTTCATCACGGTTACGGTCATTCATCTCATTTTCGGCAATCCGGTCGTAGAAATAACGGTGGCGGGAGATGTCCATCGAATCGGTGGCGGTGAGGACATAGTTGTGTATGTTGGACAGGCTGCGCCCCCCCGTTATAAAGGTAACGGAATTTCGAAGGTACACGATCGGCGGTAAGCTCGCGTTCCAGCCGGTACATCGGCCAAAAGGAGGCCGTACGATGATATTTACGGTCATAGGAGGCCCACAACCCGAGCGTGTCACGACCAGCCACATAGCGCCGTACGCTTTCTTCGATCCGCTTGCGTTCCAGGCGGTGACGGAGTGTCGCACGGTTGGCCTGCGTACGCGTGTTCCAGAAATTCTGGCGTTCAAGGGCAAGGCGTTTCCACTTCTCGTAGGCAAGCTGACGGTCGCGCTCCTTGCCGTAAAGTTCATAGAAGAACCTCTGCCGGCAGGCGATATCCTTATTGATGCCTTTACGGTCAAGATACACACTATCATAAGCCGAAGGATCGACAATTCCATTAAGAAACAGCCTGTACGCCTTATAGTCCGCTTCCTGCATGCGGGTAAAGGAAGAACCGGAAAGCACAACAGGTGGTAGCGGGAAGCCTGAACTGTCAGAGGTGCAGAGCATCGGGGTGAGTGTGACACGCCAGCAACTGTCAATCAGGAGGGAAGGGACATGGATATTGAATTCCAAACGCACGGAACCTTCCCGCATGGTGACCTGCTTGACGACCGTGCGTGCAGCGACGATGTCAACACCGCCCAGGTGTATGGTTTTCCATACGTCATCCGTACTGTCGGAGACCTCTTCGAACTCACCGGGAAGAGTGTCCGAAGAAGTGGTGAACCCCACCTGTTCGGCAAGCACTCCGGAAGGTGCGCTCTCCTCGTGGGGAAGAAAAATATTAGGACGGCCGGACTGCATAAACAGCCGCATAGTCCGCGGTTCGCGGGAAGTGGAACAGGACACGGCCAGTAACACTCCCGCGCAGAAAGCGGCGGCCGTTATGTGGGATTTGAGATACTTATTCATCATTCAACTTTTTATATCTTGTTTCAACAGATAAGATGGTTTCAGAAAAGATAAACCAGATTAACGGCGGTACGTGTGGGTGTCACATAGACACCGGAGCCCTTGCCGGTACGCTTACCGCAGTTCACGCAACGGTAACGTTCCCAGTCGGCCCAGACAACACCGAGACCCAGTTCGAACTCCAGATTCCAGCGACGCGAAAGGGGGCGCACCAGCCCCGCAGAAAGCCCGCCGCCGAAAGCTGTGCCTTCGTAACGGTAGCGATGTCCGAACAGACCACCCGCATTATATATGGAGAACACACCGTGGAGCCCGATAAAACAACCCCTTCCGTAAGTTTCGCGCATCCAATAACGCACACCAGGCTGGACTGTGAAGTTTTTAAGCTTGCCGTCATCCCAAAGACGGAAAGGATTGTACTGTACGGGAAGATGGGCGGACCAATGCGTGGAAAAAGCCATGGAACCCTCCACATTCAGATTCCCCGTACCTAAACCCACCAGATTGGTTCTGACAGAATAAAACTGCGCGGAAACCTTGTCTGAATACACAAGGCAGGCCAAGACACAGGCAAAACATAAAAAGTACTTTTTTCTATTCAAATTCATAATTCAAACTAGGATAACTCAAACTTTAAGTGGATAAACAAAACATGCACCCAAAGTAAACGGATGAAAAGCTGTGTCATCATAATAAGACTGTTCTTATTCTACGTGCAACCTGTAAAAATGAAGTATTTTAATGAACAAGAAACAGTTTTATATTATCACATCTGTTTTGTTTTTCCTGGTTGCAAAAGTAATAACACATAAATCACGAGTTACAAAATGAAACCACAAATCTAACGTCCGCATTGCATAAAACATTATAATACAGAAACATAAAGACTTCGTTCTTCTTATTTTTCTAACACGACGCTAACAGATGATTTACAACCTTAAAAAATATAGGGCAATCAATAAGTTTCTGACAATTGACTGGAATAGTAACAGATATTATAATGAAAGCATCTTCATACTTTCCGGACATACCTCCCAGGAGAATTAAACCTGTTATGGCTTACCTCCATGACAAAACCATTCTACAATTACATCATTCCGGTATTATGGCAAAAACAATCTGAACATATTCTAGATTTAATTACCGGATGATGCATTAGTCATTGGAACCTAGTATAAAGTTGAAATACCTATCCCAGAAGGCTTAAGAATAATTCTTTATTAGCTGTTTCCGTAGATTTAATACGTGATTTGAGCCGTGACTTGCGAGCGTATACATTAGCCACCGTATCCTTCATGAATAAGCTAATTACTTGCGGTGAAAATCCTACAAAAATATAGCATAATAACCTGGTGTCGGAAGCTTTCATAGTTGGAAAATCTTCCTTGAGCTTGTACATGGCATTGTCATGACAAGTGTTTACGATTTTTTCCAGTTCTTGCAGTATGCCATTGTTTTCTGCAAAATCTGTAATTATCTGCTTTACTTCATTAAATATGACTGACTGTTGCGATGTTGTATTTTCACGTTCATAGTAGGTCTTTCCAAGTTTATCGACAATGTCAAAGCGTGAAGCAGCCAATCCTCTTAAATAACTTTCCGTAGTCTGCTGTTCTTTCACGCGTTCAGTAAGAGCCTTGTACTCGGAATTGGCTTTCTCTGTCAATAACAAATAATGGTTGGTACGATCACGTTGCATGCGTAAACGTTGGCGGACGATATACCAGGCAATTCCAATAATAAAAAAGGTAGCGGCTGCTATAGCTATTTCCCAGACAGTCCGGTTTTTCATTCTGTATTGGGCGAATTTTGTTCGCTCTTTAAAATAGTCCCGCTCGACCATACCGGCGGAGAATTGCATGTTTGAGCGCATTATTGAATCGTTCAAGTAGATATAGCGATGTACATTGTCCGTTGCTTTTTCAAAATTTTTAGCCTGCACTTCGATATGGTATGCAGTGTATTGTAGTTCTGCCATGTCGCAAATATCAGTAGTGTGCGCCTTTGCAAGCTCCAGATAATACCGTGCACTGTCTATATGATTCTTCAAAAGACTTACATCTGTCAATGTGTGATATCCATATACCGTATCCTGTCGGGCGGAAAGTTCGATTCGCTGTAACAGGTCATTGGATATATGCCGTTTGGATATCACATATAGTGATGCAAGATTAGTAAGGCTGACTTCTATCAGATTACTGTTATTATGTTCATCGGCCAAGTCAAGAGCCGCCGAATACAGCCTTATTGCTTTTTCTATATCTTTTGAGTGAAAAGTAGCGGCTGCCATGTCAAGGGTTGCCTTTGTCTCCTCCTGGATATCACCCGATTGGCGGAAATTATTTCTGGCTTCGTGGAAATAATGATATGCCCGGCTGTAGTTCATTTGTTTATAATATACTTCACCGATCTGTCTGTATAAAAGCCCTTTGTAATAAGATTCATCGGTATCTGTCAGTTTCTCTTCTATTTTGAGAAAAAGACGTAATGCTCCCGGTTTATCACCTGTGCGTAATTTAATTCTTCCCCAATAATATAGAGTTTTACACTGGTGACGTAAATCTTTGGGGTAATGTTTATAATATTGCCAAGCCTGGCGGATCAATGAATCGTCAGTAACTTTCATTTGTTTTTTTTCCAAAGCTTCGGAATAGAGCAATGCATATCTGGCCTGTTCAGCCCGGTTGCCTTCTGGTTTGAGTTTTTGTAGTATTGCTAATGCACTATCCGGGTTGTTCTGCATTAGCTTTTCAGCCTCACTAAGGCGAGGGGTCTGTTCCCTGTTATAACAACCTGTAAAATAGAGAATAGCTGATAGTCCAATTATAATTTTATATTTCATATTGCGAATATTAGGAGTAACAAACACATTTCGATGCGGAAAGCTTTTATTAGAAGAAATATAATTATTATTACATTCTTTGTATCTCAACAGAAACCATAAATACTTTTTTTGCATGATTCCCTGCATGATAGTTCTCAATTCCTATATATACCATTTCCAAAAACAGACAATAACCAAAAAGTTATAAAATATGCAGGCTTGGGAGTTTAGTATTCTTCATCTTATTATCAACTTTAATTATGCGCTGCTTTATACCATAATGTATTTTCTTTCAGCACAGTCATAGGATTGTCACTCGGATCGGATGTTGTTATACCGGAAAATGTATTGATAGGAATAATACCTTTGGCCATAGTGTAGAAATTTTTTGTATGGGTTTTATATGGAACAAGATGATTTAGCTGCTCTCTAAATTGGTTTAATAATATAGGATCGTTACAGAGTGAGGTTATATAATCTGCAAAATCATAAAATATTACAGGAGTATAACCATCTAAACGTTGGATTGTTCCCCTCAGGGATTTGTCAAAAGAATATTTACTATTGATACTTTTTATGATGGCTGCCATATTCTCCAGTTCTGAACAGTCCGTTACTGCTAATGTCCCACAAGGCATTATTTCATAGGTTGAATAAAAATTGTAAAATTCTTCACATCCCGATTGATAATCGGGATTCCCCAGTAAATATTCCCCAATAGCGGCATAAGGCATTCCGTATGCCATCATCTCACTGGTAGAACCAATCAAATATTTTGTAACATCCTTTAATTCATAGGCAACCTCTATAGATGACATATAACAGTCATCAAATAGAATATATTCCATTTTCATGCCTGCATTAGCAATACCGGAGGCTAGAGATTTTATATCTGTTTGGTATTCGGCGGTCAGTCCTCCAAAATAACGTGTCAATGGAACACCCTGATATTCCCAATGCATTTTCATGTGAGGTGCGGAACGCACTTTCATCTCATAAACAGGAAGCCATCCCATACCGTGACATCCTATAATCATGGTATAAACAGAAGCCGGAGCAAATGCCTTTACATCATTTAAAATTGCTGTTATCCCATCGATTGTCGTAAAAGGCGGAGACTTATATTTTTTAAGTATTTCACGTTTACATCTCCCGTGAGAAGACACAATTTCAAACATCATGGCCTCCGTACTACCGGTAGAAATAAAAACAATTACTTTCTCATTGTTCAGCCCTATTTTCGTTATACATTTTTCCAGGTCAGATATGTTATTATAAAAATAGTTCGTCAAATTTGAGGACCATGGCAAATACATGAATAATGTTTTCCGGTTGGCTTCTATCTTTTGATTTTCCTCCTTCTCGCATGAAGAAAAAAGTAAAATTCCTCCCAATAAAAAGATAATGCTAACCTTTACGTAGATTTTTTTCGTTGTTTTCATCCTGCAAATTGTCCAATAACTCATTATTACTTTTTTATTATAGCCTAACATTCTAACAGCCTGACCGACAGCAGATGTTGTCTTTCCTACACCATCGCCACACTTAATATGAAGCATATTCATCCTCCCTTTAATACAACATTACATTAACGGAGCAATCATTTTTAATATTGAACCACATAATTTATATAATGCCGACCGATTTCTACAGTCTTCTAATGTGATTTTTTTAGATTTCTGTAATGTTTTTTCGAAATCATCTTCTATTAATGATATTTCCTTGTTTTTATACATTAAACATCCACACTCAAAATGAAGATATAAACTTCTGTAATCTAAATTAATTGTTCCAACAGTGGCTTTATCATCATCAACTACAAATTGTTTTGCATGTGTAAATCCCGGAGTGAATTCATATATTTCAACTCCATTTTTAATTAATTCTTCATAATAGGTTCTTGCGAGACAATACGCATATGCTTTATCTGGAATTCCCGGCATG
>OHQO01000855.1_pt1 | contig 12785 bp, 13 predicted proteins | sample 1578051 | NCBI WGS metagenome assembly OHQO01 (sample SAMEA3879592, study PRJEB24766) | human gut metagenome | biome: human-associated habitat; feature: feces | place: USA | collected 1985/1987 | reverse complement strand
GAACGAGCTACAAGATACTTATAAATATATGTTGCGATACCGGATCGAGGGGGCTAAAGATCCGATGCAAGACCAGATATACAACAACTTGATCGCATCCAGCTATGAGTTCTCGGATATAGTGAAGCACAAGGCCTTATCGGTAGATTCGCCTCTCTCCTTTTATAGCCGTAGGCGAATGATGCAAAAGGAGCTTACCAACTATGACCAGCTCCACAAGGTTTTGAGAAACGCCTCTTTGGTGAAGATAGAGACTCCGACCGGAACCATTACGGAGCAGCAGCAAATCGAATCCGCCACGATCCTATTGTTCAATAAGATCTGGACCTCGAATCCTCTCAATAAGGAAGAAATAGCTTCCATCAGGAACCTATTGAATGACCAAGAGTTGCCTTTTATCATCGGTAGCCAAATCGTATCGGCATTAATGTTGGGATTGCAAGTCGCTTTCGATAAGGAGAAACTGCTATTATTATTCGATGCGGCCAATCTCCAAGAAGATGAGATTCGTTACCGTGCGTTGATCGGGATTCTCCTGACGCTCTATACCTATAGGAAACGTACGGTGCTATATCCGCAGATAGCGGATCGACTAGCGGCTTTATCCGAGGGATTTCCTAATTTCACGAAAGCGATCCGAACGATTACCCTTCGTTTTATCCTAGCTCGTGAGACAGAGAAGATCACCCGTAAGCTACAAGACGAGATCATTCCGGAGATGATCAAGCTAGGCCCTAAAATCAGTCAAAAGATAAACTTAAAGGATATCAATCCGGAACTTCTCGGAAACGAGATGAATCCGGAGTGGCAGAATATGTTATCGAACAGCTCCTTAGGGAAGAAAATGGAGGAGTTCAGCGAGCTGCAACAAGAAGGTGCGGACGTAATGCACTCTACTTTCGTGCACCTAAAGCATTTCCCCTTTTTCCGGGAATTGGGTAACTGGTTCATACCATTCACGACCGAGCATTCCGCTTTTGGCAATCAGTTGAGCAAGAATCAAACGGAAAAGGATATGCTAGATTCCATGACTCTTGCGGCATTCATGTGTAATTCCGATAAATATTCCTTATATTTCAGTATGATGCAATTGCCGGATCAAGCCCGTCAAATGATGATGGGACAGTTTGGTAGTCAAGCCTCCGAGATGATTCAGCAAACGAAGGAGGAATTGATCAGTAAACGGGGAAAACTGGAAATCATATCCGGACAGTACATACAGGACTTGTATCGTTTCTTCAAACTTTATCCGGGACATCTGGATTTTGATGACATATTTACATCTGCGTTAGACTTTCATAACCTGCCAATTTTGCAGCCTTACGTCAGTGATGAGGAAAGTTTGACAACGATAGCGGAGTATTATCTCCGGAAGAATTACTTCCTTGACGCGCTCACGATCTACAATCGCTTATCCGACGCAAATCAAGAAAGCGACATCTTATTCCAGAAAATCGGTTATTGCAAACAAATGAATGGTGATATACAAGGCGCTTTGGAGGCTTATTTACATGCGGATCTTATCAATCCGGACAGTAAATGGGTTATTCGCCGGATCGCCGGTTGTTACCGTACCTTAAAGCAACCGGAAGAAGCGTTGAAATACTATCATCGTTACGAGGCTTTCAATCCGAATGATTTATCGATCCAAATATGTATCGGCCACTGCCATCTTGAACTCAAGAATTATAATGAGGCGCTGAAATATTATTTCAAGGTAGATTATCTGGACAATAAAAGCACGAAGGCTTGGCGTCCGATCGCTTGGTGTTCTTTCTTGACCGGTAAATACGATCAGGCCCGTAATTATTACAAAAAGATCATGGATAATCAACCCAACACCCAAGATTTCTTGAATGCGGGACATACGGAATGGGCATTACAGAATATCAAGGGAGCGCTTGCTTTTTATAAAAAAGCCGTGGAGAAAGAGTCCGGTGATTTCTCGAAGTTCCAAGAGCAGTTCAATCAAGATATTCCCGATCTTCTTGTAGCGGGAATCGAGGAGGCGGAAGTGCCGTTGATGATGGATCAACTCCGGTATTCCTTGAGCGATATATTCTAACTAGTCATCCAACAATTTGAGAAGACAAGAAAAAATATCGTATGAAAGAGATGATACTAAAGACAAAGCGACTCCTATTAAGGGAATTAAAACAAGATGATTTTGATGATATCTGTAAGCTTTTACAAGATCCGATTGTAATGTACGCTTACGAGGGAGCGTTCAGTAAAAAAGAGGTACAAGAATGGCTTGATAAGCAATTAAGGAGGTATCAAAACGATGGTTTGGGCTTATGGGGGATGATAGAGAAAGACAGCGGAGAGCTTATCGGTCAATGTGGTCTCACCTATCAAGAATTCAATGGTCAACAGGTTCCGGAGATCGGTTATTTGCTTAGGGCGGAATACTGGCATAAAGGTTATGCTACCGAGGCCGCCATAGCTTGTAAGGAATACGCCTTCAATATCCTTAACTTCGACAAAGTATACTCCATCATACGGGACACAAATATCCCCTCTCAAAAAGTAGCACTAAGAAACGATATGAGGGAAATCGCAAATTTCATAAAACATTATCGCAATATCGATATGCTTCATTTAGTATTCTGCGTGGATAAGTCATAGTTATCAAGCGGAAAGACTGGGATTCGAACCCAGGGAGCGGTTACCCGCTCACCGCATTTCGAGTGCGGCCCGTTCGACCACTCCGGCATCTTTCCTTGTGGTTGACGTGTACAAAAGTACATAAAATATAGTATCGTTATTCTCTTGAAAGGCTAAAATTACTTTATCAAATACCAAAAAGGGCATTCTTCACAGAACGCCCCTCTTTAAAACATATAACTAATACCTCTAAATTACTTGAAATAACGATTATATAAACCTTCAAATCCTTTGCCATGACGTGCCTCGTCTTTGCACATCTCATGTACGGTATCATGGATTGCGTCCAAATTCTGTTGTTTAGCCAATGTAGCGATACGTTTCTTGTCCTCGCATGCGCCAGCCTCAGCTTCCATACGCTTTTTCAAGTTAGTCTTCGTATCCCAAACTACGTCGCCAAGAAGCTCTGCGAACTTAGCAGCGTGCTCAGCCTCTTCCCAAGCGTAACGCTTGAATGCCTCAGCTACCTCAGGATAACCCTCACGGTCTGCTTGACGGCTCATGGCCAAATACATACCAACTTCGGTACATTCTCCCATAAAGTGAGCGTTCAGACCTTCCAAAATCACTGGGTCTACACCTTTAGCAACACCTAGTACATGTTCGTCAACGAATTGTAACGCACCTTCTGTCTCTACTAATTCTTTAAATTTGCTTTTTGGTTGTTTACATTGAGGGCAGAACTCAGGAGCCTCATCACCTTCGTGTACATAACCGCATACTGTGCAAATCCATTTCTTTTTCATATATCGCAAAATTAACTAAATTTTTGTACAAAATACCTACCCTGTTGATGAAAAAGTAGTAGAAAATCAATATTTTTGCCAAAGACAAGCAGATAAATCACGATGGTTAAAGACAATAACAAGAATTCCGGTCTTCTTGGCCGTTATGTGTGGCTGGTGGAGGTGATAGGCAGAAACAGGAAGATTACCTTCGATGCGATAAACAAGATATGGTTGGAATCCCCGTTGAACCCTATGAAGGAACCCTTGCCGAAAAAGACGTTCCAGAATCATTGCGCGAAGATCAAGGAACTCTTCGGCGTCGACATATTGTGTGACAGGAAGGCGAATTACAGTTATTATCTGGACAATATGAAGGATCTCAAGAGGGGAGACTTCCGCCGTTGGCTGTTCGGTTCCATTTCAGTGAACAACATGATGAACGAATACCCGTTTCTACGTGACCGCGTGGTTTTCGACAGGACTCCTGAAACCGGAAAGTGCATGGTCCCTCTGCTGGAAAGTATGAAAACCAGCCTTATGGTGCGGTTTGAATACCATGGTTATCGGGACAACGACATTCATATCTTCAAAGTTGCCCCATATTGTCTGAAAGTTTTCAGGTTTGACTGGTACCTTCTCGGAAAAGTCTCACCGGTCGGACGTCTTCAGATATTCAGCATGGACCGCATCTCGAATCTGGAGATAACCGGTCCAGTTTTCCACTTGCCCGTGAATTTCAACGGCGAAAAATTCTTCGAGAACTATTATGGTGCAATGGTTACGGATGTCCCTAAATTACAGAAAATTATATTGAAAGCGCGGGACGGGCACCAGGAATATCTGCGTGTGCGCCCGATGCACCATTCGCAGCGGGAAATCGAAATTCACACTGATTGGTCCCTTTTCCAATACGAGCTCTGCCCGGCCGCCGATTTCATCGAGGCGATTCTTTCCCAGGGCAATGCCGTAGAAGTCCTGGAGCCGCAGTCATTGCGCGAGCAGGTGGTTCTCAATCTTAAAAAAGCATTGAGCAGATACACGGAATAGGGTATTGCGAGTTTGTAGGGTTTTTCGTACTTTTGTGGATATGCGTAAATGTCTGGGCATACTTGTGGTCATTATCCTGTCGATTTTCTGCTGGAATTTCGACGAGGAGAATGTACCTGTTATTGAGACTCCCGAATGCGGATTTCTGGCGCAGAAGGATTGCTCTGAAGGCGGCTACAATGACTGGAACCTTCCGGAGATTTCTTCTTCGCAGGTCCTTTTTTCTGCCGGACGTATCTCGACACCCGGAGCCAAGGTCCGTACTACTGGCGGGCATTCCGGCGCTGACCGCTCGTCGTTCCTGAAGTCGGGAAAGATTTCCAGCGTCCACAAGGCCGTGACATTTACTGAAAATACCGGACTTTATCCTTCCGGTTGCACATCTTTTTCACATCATCTTATCAGTCTGAGGAAAATGCGCCTTTAGCGGCTGCCTCCATGAGTGTTGTCCGGAATAGGGGCAACTGTATCATTTTCAGCTGTTTGTCCAAAGTCAAGCGGCCGCCTTTGGATAATGTCAATAGGTCGTAAATCCTTAGACTACAATAAAATATGGAAAAAGAATTTGTACGCGTACGTTCGATGCGCGATGTTATAATCTCTGCGGCAATGACTGTAATCGGCATTGTCCTCATCATTCTCCCGACCTCTGTTTCGGTCAATATCTTCGGAACCTGTCTTGCCGTTCCCGGCGTGCTGATGCTGCTCTTTTTGAAGACGGATTATCGCGACACCGAGACCGGGCTGCGCTTCCGCCGTGTCATAAAGTATTATCCTGCAAGCCGTAAGGCCGAAATCATGGCAGCATTGAAATCAGACCTTTCGAAGGTGGCTTGGAATGAGAAGGGCACAGCCGACGGCCTGATGCTGGACATTTATGTCGGACATGGCTGCAACAAGGTGTTCATCAGAGTTTCTGAATTTATTCCGTATAACTATGAGCCATGCAGCGACTGGTTCGAATATGATGTCGCACAGGTCGCTCAAATGATTGCCAAGTAAGGAAATTCACCGAAATCTTACTAACTTTGCGCGCTTATCCGCGGGACCGGCTTCCGGATCCTGTGGGTAAGCGCGAGTGTGTAAAGCTATGAAGAAAGTAAGGGAAATTCTAAAAATCGGCATTCCGATAATGCTCGGCCAGGCTTGTGTGATTATTCTGGCCTTCGCGGACAACATAATGATAGGGTGGCACAGCGTGGAAGAACTGGCTGCATCATCTTTCGTCAACAATGTATTGAACCTGTTCATCCTCACGGAGCTGGGATTCGCTTCAGGACTGACACCTGTAATCGGAGCCTTTCACGGCACCGGCAATCTGAGAGGTGTGGGCGTGAGCATGAAGAACGGCCTGCTGGTCAATGGTTTGATAGGCATTGTCAGTATCGTTCTGCTGACCGTCATCTACGCATTTCTGGGGCATTTCGGCCAGAAGCCGGAGCTCATGCCGCTCATCCGCCCGTATTACATAATCGTCGGTATTTCCACGCTTTTCGCGCTCGGTTTCAATGTCCTCAAGCAGTTCACCGACGGCATCTGCCAGCCGGTAGTGTCAATGATTTTCCTCATGTTCGGCAATGTCCTGAATATCTTCGGCAACTGGGTGTTGATTTACGGAAAGTTGGGCTGCCCGGAGCTTGGACTCTTCGGCGCCGGAATCAGTACGTTCATTTCCAGGGCATTGATGCTGATACTTTTCGTCCTTTACATCTGGAAGGCTGAGAAATTCAAGGATTATATCGCGGCTTTCAAGTCAGCGCTTTTCTCCCGCGTGAAGATGAAGCATATTTTCAATATGGGTTATCCAGTGGCGATCCAGATGGGCCTGGAGTCTTCTACTTTCTCATTCGCAGCCATCATGGCAGGCTGGCTGGGTGTCATGGAACTTGCTGCACATCAGGTGGTTATCACGATTTCGCAGCTTTTCTTCCTCATGATGCAGGGCCTCTCGTTCGCGATTTCCATATTGGTGGCCAATTCTTACGGCAAGAAAGATTATCGTGGCGTCAAGGAGTATGTGAGGAAAGGCTATCTCATGATGCTGACCGTATCTGCCTCATTGTCAGTGCTTCTATACGTGTTCCGCTATCCTGCGGCCGGTATCTTCACTGATTCGCCCGAGGTGGCGTCCATGGCGGTGTCCCTCTTCTTTTTCCTCTTCGCCTACCAGTTCGGCGATGCCCTCCAGCTCTGCTTCGCCAATGTCCTCCGCGGTCTCCAGGACGTAAAACCGATCATGTACGCCGCCTTCGTAAGTTACTATGTGATAGCGATTCCTGTGGCATATTACCTGGGTTTCCACACCCATCTGGGCCTCCAAGGCATCTGGACCGGCTTCCCCGTAGGCCTGACCCTGGCCGGCATCTTCTTCTTCACCTGCTACCGCCGCGACATCAGGCGTCTGGAGAGGGGATGATCAGGCTGCTACCTTTTTATGTTTTCGATGACACAGCTATGCTTTTTGGTAGTTCGGTCATAGTTGATTCCTACTAAAACTATATCACCGAAATATGACTTGAGCGCATCGCCGTAGTTTTTCTGCTGGATTTGGCGGATAGCCGTATCTGCGTCTTGATTGAATTTCAGCTCAAGGACGATTGCTGGTAAATCAATATTCTTATGTGGCACTAATACAATATCGGCGAACCCTCTGCCTGTCGGCAGTTCACGAATTATATTGTAACGGGATCTTGCTGTATAGAAAGCCAATGAGAGCACACAAGCCAATGAATTCTCATCATTGTATTGAAGCAAACTGGTGTTTTGTTCATGAACTTTATCGACGCATGAAGCCACGATGTCCGCATCGCCATTCAGAACGCATGACAATAGATAATCCGATTGCTTTAAGGCTTCATTGACTTCGGACCAGCCTGAGTCCGCGATGGCAGTTTCGAACTCCTGACGAACTTCATAATTTGGAATGTTGGCGCACTTTGTTTCAGTATTGAAAGAGAGATACCCCAAGTGGCACAAGAGGGTAAGAACGTCATCTTTGCAGTCGATCTTGTGCATGTCGTTGCTGAATCGGAGAGAGTTTACCTTGACTGGAATATCATTGAGGAGGGATACGACATCATCTTTCAGCCCGTCAAAGTTCATCGTTATGTATTGAATAAGGCTTTCGAATGTATTTGTGCTGGCCCAGTAACTGGCAAAGGACTTTCTTTTTAGAGCCCGCATGACCGCAAAAGGATTATAAATTGCCTTTTCGGAACCTAATTCATATCCGTCGTACCAAAGTTTCATTTGTCTCGCATCCATGCCGGCGTCCTGACATAGACCTGCAACCTCTTTTTCCGTAAAACCGAAATATGGAGCAAGTTGAGCCGGACTTAGCATCGTGTATTCCTCGAAGTTATTCAAAGCAGATTGTGTATTGTACCGTTTGATTGGAAGAATACCGGTCATATATACACATGCGAACACATATTCTGTCTTGCTGCCCTTGAACAAGCGACGCAGGAAATCCACATATTCATCCATCAATGTCTCATAACCTTCACGACAAAGCGCATCCCATTCATCTATAAGACAGACGAATTTTTTGCCAGTCTGATTGACGATGTTTACCAAGAGATCCATCAAATCATCGTTGGCGTTCATGGAGACGTTATTGTAAATGCTCAATAGCTCTTCGCAGATATCATGCTTGATTCTGTCAATGAGATGCTCATTGTCCCCATACTTGGTTACGAAATCAGTCATATCCAGATAAAGCACAGGGAAGCGATTGAGATTTTTCTCAAAATCAGCCTGATTGCTTATCTCCAGCCCTTCAAATAATGACCTTGATTCACAGGACCTGTCATAATAAGCATTGAGCATTTTTACGGCAACGGACTTCCCGAAACGGCCGGTTCTCGGTTAACATCACGGAATTAACCTCCTCTATCAGCATGCTTTTATCCACAAAATTAGTGTTGCGGACAGAAGCGAAGCCGTCATTGCCTTTATCTATAAAATTCCCCATGGTCAATTATTGAAAATATTGCGTTTGCACGCGGATGTACTTTTGACAAATCTACACTTTTATTTCGAATAAGACGTAATTTATCTGTATCTCCCCTTGCAAATCTGAATCCGTTTCCAGAAGAAGTGCCAGATGTAGTAGAACGGGGCGGCGAGTGCGTCGCTTTCGTAGTGGCTCAGCAGGTGGAGATTGCGCCTGGTGATTTCGATGAGCTTTCCGGCCTTGGATGTCGGGCGGCGGAATCTTGTGTCGCCATGCCCGAAATTTCCTCCCTCCATTATCTCGCAGAGCAGAATATCCTTCCGCCTCATCGGCTTTCCAAAGCGACGGAATTTTCGGCAATGCGAATACCATCCGGAGCACCCACATTGTCGCGGAAGCGAAACGGGTCATGCCCATGTCCTCGACATCCTGCATCAAACGGCTGTCTTGACTGGCATCGCGATGCAGGATCGCGAAATAAATGTCCATCATCTGTCGCAGTCCGATTCCGCCGGAAATGAGGTGCCTGAACGCATGATGCAGCAGATAAAACAGATGTATGTAGTCGGACGGGCAGATGATTTCCCCACAAGGCAATTTCGCTTTCCCGGCGAAAAACTCTTCTTCATGACTCTTCCAGAACTTCTGTATCTTTCTGTTCTTGAACGGATTATGCGATATGCTAAGCCGATAGTGCAGCTCAACCTCGGTCTCATTGAAAATCTCCGGATGCGCATGCACGTAATCCCAGCCGCCATCGTCAATGCCCTTCTTCCTCAGGTATTCCAATGTCTTTTCGCGTCCGCATTCGACGTATATGTCAATGTCCCCGGCTTGTCGCAGCCCTCGCAAATCCTCGCGATAAAGAGCCGCCACGCTCTGCCCCTTGAAAGTAGTCAGGCGTATCCCGTCCCGGTCGAACATTTCTTGCAGCTCGACGCAATGCCGGTTCATGATTTCATTGCGCTTCTGTATGCTCGCCGCGGCGCCTAACCATTTCATTTTCAGGTTGGTCGGTAACTTTACAGCCTGCTCCGGATGCCTGCTGCATATCCTCTGCACGCCCGCGAAGCACACTCCCGGCAATGTCTGTTTCTGCGCATCCTTATACATTGCCACCCACTCTTCCGCCGACGGCACCACCGGCCCGAACCCGTCAGCCGTGCCTACCGCGTTTTGTATCAGTTTGAAAAACAAATTGTCTGTCATTGTCCAATACGAACTGTTTGATATTTTCAAGCACAACCCAAATGCCTGCATCAACTTTCCCTTCATGTCTAATTGTTCCTGCCTTCTGCAGTATGGCGAAGTCTCGTTCGACAGTGCGTTGGGTTACCGGCAAAGTTACCGCCATTTGTGTCCGACACGTTTCCGCCATTTGCACTGGAAGAGTCTACGGCAAGTTCACCCGCGAGCGACTCTCCGTATTTTATGTTCTGACTTCCGCATTGCAAATGTACGCTTTTTTCGATACAATTCTCTCCATTCTCACAAACTCACGACAAATGTAAACTTCTCTTTTTCGCAATGAAAATCCTGAACAAGTTGGCAGATGCCGATGTGCTTGCCTGTGGCTGTAACCTACTGAAAGATAGGAGATTATGGCGCTTTGTGCTCTATCCGTTCCCTGCCAACTCTCATGAAAAAATAGGGGAGTTGGCACATCTCCCATGCTACAACACGCTGTTAATCAATTATTTTCGAAATGTCGTGCCTGCCAACTTGTTCGAAAAAGTGGAGGTGCGGATACGGTGGAAGTATTGCTCAGTACATGAAGTTGAAGTATTGGCCTCTGTAGATTTCATCAGGCACAACAATCCCGGGATCAGCCTGGATGACACAATCGCCGCCATCCACAACTGGTCGGAGCGCAAGAACAAACTCTTCAAAAACGAATATATCCAGATAGCCTATGACCATCTGGATACATTCTACGGTGAATCGGAACTGTTTGCAGGCCTCTAAGCCGCTACATTCCCTTCACAATCTCCGCGTACAAAACTCACACCGCCTCGCTCCTGTCTTCGCCGTACTTTCCGTCCGTGGATTCATAGATGACGGACGGCTCCAGGACTTCGACCGTGTGCCAGACGCTGGCAGGGACGACGCAGCCGTAACTGCCGGAGGACGGGTCCAGGACAATGCGTGCCGTTTCATGGAGGCGACAGCCAATTGCCATATCCTGCTTCTGTTCAATGCCATTTCCGGGTCGCTCTTCCTCGTAAAGCACCGTACACGTCTTCCGGACTGAGCTGACGACCTTTCTTAGAATGAACAATTCCAGCCACCACTGAACGATTTTCGCATATCCACAGGACGGGAATACCCACCAAATCAAGATCAATCCACACAGAGACGCAATAATATCAAATAAGTGTTAAAAAAACTTGATGTTAAGCAATTTACCACTGATAAATCGTCGGATATTGCACTACTTCAAAAGTGAATCCGTTTCCCATATTTAATGTGGCACCCTCTTGAATTGAGCGTGCAAAATCAGAAAATTGTTGCACCGTTGCGAGAACTGATGATTTCCTCTCATTAGACATATCTTTGAGACGAACGGCAAACAATGCACTTTTATTGGCATAAGCACGTATCTTTGTGGCGATTTCCGGCACTACTACAAGTTTTGTTATAGAGGTCAATAATTGTTTATAAGCCTTAGCTCTTTTACCATCATTATGACCACGGCTATTGTTATAAGGCTTGACATATTTCTCTTGAGTACAGGTCATTTCACAAAAAGCCAAGCGGTTATGCACATTGTCATATAGCATCAAGTCGCATTTATCTCTAACAGAAGAAAGGGCATTGCCATCAAACTTGGTAAAGAAATCTTCAAGATTTACAATAGTCAATGGATTTTCACTATTGAGCCGTAACACAACCTCATCGTCGCAGATTTTCCTTCCGGAATATTCACATTCCGTACAAGCTTTATTGTCGGCAAATGTCGATAGCCCAGGACTTATTGGTCTCGAATTTATCACGACATCACGAACGACTTTGTAGTATTTTTTATAATCCACCTCAAACCCATCCATATCAGCACTCAGTTTAATTCTGCATATTCATTTCCAATAGCTTCCATAGTCTCGACCATATCTGTAGCGTCCACCCTCGTCTTGCCATCTTTGGTAAGAGTCATTAAGGATTGGATTTCACCTTCAAAAACTCTATACACGTCAAGCTGTTTCTCCTCCACACAGGGCTTGCCATTCAGATAGTCTCCATTTGTCTTTCTTGAAAGGAGAACGTTAAGGTAATTTACAATATAAGGACTGTGAGTGGCTATCATTAATGACATATCATAATCTCTAGGACCATTGGAAACGACTCTATCTGTGATGAAATCCACGAGATGCAATTGACTTTCTGGGAACAAGCTTAATTCAGGTTCCTCTATGAACAAGTGAACTCTCTTATGGCTAAGTTCACCTACATTTTCAACAGCCCTGAAATCCTTCAAGGAATCTGCTTTAGTCACATACGAGAAAATCGCCTGATTCATTGAGCCCACGATATCAAATTTCTTGGAATAATACTCGACAATCAGATTAAGCGGCATAATGTTTTTCATCCCAGAAGAGGCATCGCTTAATTTAATGTCGAAAGTATTTCCATTTTCGGTCGAGACAATTCTATGTTTAAGACCCTGTTGTGTTTTTCTGACCTCTAACTTAACCCCAAGATAGTCTACACCAAAGTCCCTAATTGATTCTGAAGCTTTCACATAGTCCTCATACGTCTCATTAAGATAAAACTGCTTTTTGACAGAGATCTTTCCCTCAATAATATCGGCCACAAGATTTCTGTTGTCTGCGATAAAAGAAATCTTTTCCAAGGACAATTGACTTTTAGGAATATACTGTGACGTTCCATTCAAGTTTCCATTTTCCAGCCTGATAACCACTTCACCGTTTTTATATGTGATTATAGAAGATGTTCTCATGTAGTCTTCAAGGCCGACAGTCCTCAGCAGACTGTCTATACGAAAACGAAAAGGTGTTTTTTTGACACCAGAATACTTGAGATATGAGCGAATCGACATCATTTTATACAGCCAACGTGAAAGAGCAAGCACTTTCATGATTGTGCTCTTCCCACTGCCGGACTCGCCAATCAAAACGGTCATCGGCTTTATATCCTCGACATGAATATGCTTGATCGGGCCGAAGTCTTTTATCTCCAATGATTCAATCATACATTAATGCGCATTAACATTGAATCAAATTTACATTTAAATAATGACAATGTCAAGATTTCTTGTCCGAATACAAGAATTATCCCTTTTCTCCATCAACTCATTCTCATTTCGGAACTTGATCGAAGCCGGATCAGTAATGTCCGGCCGGACATCCAGCACATGCATTTGTTCCGGTGTC
>OHQO01000844.1_pt1 | contig 12978 bp, 9 predicted proteins | sample 1578051 | NCBI WGS metagenome assembly OHQO01 (sample SAMEA3879592, study PRJEB24766) | human gut metagenome | biome: human-associated habitat; feature: feces | place: USA | collected 1985/1987 | reverse complement strand
CGAAGTATCTCAATAAATCTTTTGGAAACACCATCTCCATGAACTGGAGAAGCAAGTCGTTTTCTCTTGTTGTCATATCATGTACCTTTATCTATTCAAAGGTACATACTTTTTAGTTATCCTAAACACAGGGTTTTCCCCCTGACCCACCGCCAAGCCAGTTGTCCAGAGCCTCCTGATATGTAACAGGATTACGGTATTTCTCATCGGCAGGATATCTCAGGCGTGTCGGCAGGATGTAATTGTTGTCCGCAGCCTCACCATTGGTCTTGAGGACAGGATATCCGGTACGCCTGTAGTCACACCAGGACTCAATGCCCACCCAGAACATTGAAACCCACTTTTGTGTAAGAATCTTCTCCAGGGCATTGTCCGCTTCGATTTCATCGGACAGGATTCCTATGAATTTCGTCATGTCCCCGCTTCCTGCGGATTCCGTCGTGTTCCATTCGAGGGCCGATTCGGTAACGGCTTCAAGGTAGAGCTTCTTCACGACCGGATAACTGATATTCAGCCAACCTCTCTGACCGGCTTCCGCGAAAATGAACAGCAGCTCGGAATAATTCATAAGTGCATAACGGTCAGCATTCTTGAGATTTCCGATCTGGCCCGAATTGCCGTTCGGATATCTTCCGACCTTGGAGTTTCCGGCAGCAGAAACATTCTTGGCCAGAAAAGCGTCCAGATTGCTCTTGAACAGCTGCGTCGGAGCGCCAAGAGGTTTCGTGAAATAGTAATAGTAACGAGGGTCTGCAAGTCCCTTCTTCGTGTTGTACATCTCTTTGACCAATGTCTCACAAGCGATTACGCTGTTCCAGTTTCCTGATGTGACAGCATAGAACGGCGTATAGAGTGCAGAGTTGTTCTTGCTGAACCCTACTACGGCAGCATCTTTCCGGTCTCGCATAAGAGGATAATCTCCGCTGCCGGAATTGAAGCAATCATAAAGTTCCGCTATCTTGTTGACAATGCTGAAGTCAGGATGTTCAGTTCCGCTCATGTCCATCACGCCGCCTTCTTCCTCAACTTTCATTGCCGCACGCATAAGCAGACGCAGATAGAGGGAATTGCCGAGACGACGCCATTTTTCCACATTGCCTTCATACATATAGTCACATAGTGCGCTGAAGTCAGTCTGCGAAATCTCACCGGAATTCTTGAGTTCTTCCGCTTTCACGAATGCGGCATTGGCATCTTCCAGCAGGGCGAACATGTCGGCATAGATGAGTTTCATGTCATCATATCTGGTCGTATAGTTCAGGGTGTCCTTCTGGAGAGCGATTTTGAGGGCATCGAAATAAGGGACATTGCCGTAGGCGTCCACAATATTGGACATCACCAATGTCTTGAGTATCAATGCAACGCCCTTCATCGCCGGGTTGTCTTCCTTCTCCGCCTGGTGCAACATATATTCTGCATTGCCGGCCTGAGGATAAAGTCCGAGCCAGATGGAGGCGTCCACGGACTCCGTAATGGAATAATTGTAATTCATCTGGGAAGTCACCTCGGTATTGTAATTGACGCTGTATTGCATGAGTTCCGACAAGAGGTCATATGACCTGGAGACCAGAGTATATTCCGTATTGTACAGGATAGGTTGGACAAAGGATTCCGCAGGGGCGTCGTAGAGCGCATACGGATTCTTGTTCATATCGTCGAATTTGGAGCAAGCTGTAAGAAGTATTGCAGCCGCTGCAACATATCTGAAAATTCTATTCATGTTCACAGTCAATTAGAATGTTATTTTCAGGCTTGCGCCATATTGCGAGCCAGATGGCATCTGAAGAATCTCAAAGCCCGGAATAATCGCGCTGCCTCTCATGGAAACGCCTTCCGGATCCCATCCCGGGAACTTGCTCCAGCAGACAAGGTTATTGCCATAGACAGCTATGGACAGTCCGCGGACCACCTTCGTCTTGGCGAGAAGTTTCTTCGGCAATGCGTATTCAATCCTTGCGTCACGCAGTTTCAGGAACTGGGTGCTTACGAAGTTTGCCTCCGCATTGGTATTGCTGTAAGCAGAATGGTAGTATTCTGAGATATCATTGCGCGGTATCGCATAATCATTGATCTTATAGTTGCCGTCATCCAGGAGGACAACGCCTTCGGCAATCATTCCGCCTTCACGACCGGCAAGCGTGCCGACACCTTTTCCCCTGTAATTCAGCATCCAATTCGTATAAGAGAACACATGTCCGCCGAACTGGCCGTCGAAACTTACGGAAGCTTTCAGATCTTTCCAGCGGAACGACAGATTGAACCCGCCTCTCCACTTGGGGCTGCAGTCACCGATGTACTGCAAGTCCTCATTTGTCTGCGGCTTGCCCTGCTTGTCGAGGACCACCATACCTGAGACGTCCTGCATCGTGCCGTCAGCATTGATCACATATGAGCCTTCAGGTGCGCGTTTGTAACCTTTACCGTACATTGATGTAAGAGAACTGCCTTCATAAGCAGTCATAAGCGCATGCGAAGAGTATCTTGCGACAATCCACGAGTCGATGCCGTCACCAAGGGACAGGACCTTGTTCCTGTTGAGCGACCAGTTGAAACCGAGATCCAGCTGCATTGAACTGGTTTTCCACAGAGTCCCGTTGGCAGTGAGTTCCACACCCCAGTTCCGGATAGTACCGGCATTGGTATAAACGCTGGTCGCTCCGGTAGCATAGGATACCGGCATGTTGGCGATGAGGTTCTTCGAATTGCCGTCATAGTACGCCACATCCAGGCTCAGGCGGTTCTTGAACATCCTGATATCCGCACCGACTTCCCATGACGTGACGATTTCCGGCTTCAGGTGGCCGTTTGACTTCGCCGTAGGGAGAGACACCCCGCCCGGGAATTTGGTACTTGCAAGGTAATCCTCGATCCGGTACGCCGACGTGTCATGTCCGACCTGTGCCCATGACGCCCTGATTTTCATCAAGTTGACCAATCCGTTGGTGCGGCCGAAATCCAGCAGGTCATTAAGGGCAATGCTGGTGGACACTGACGGATAGAAATATGACCTGTTCTCTGAAGGCAACGTGCTGGACCAGTCATTACGCCCTGTCAAATCCAGGAAAATGGCATTTTTCCAGGAGAACTGCAGAAGGGCGTAGAGTGAATTCGTCTGGGTCTTATACCCGTAATTGTCCACTTTGATTTCGCCAAGCGAATTGGCAAGAGAGTACACAGCAGCCTGCTTGAGTTTATCCGCAGTCTGTGCCTGACGGCGATAATTCTGATTGATGATATTTCCTCCGAAGTTTCCGGTAAAATGGAAATTCGCGCCGAGATCCCTGTCATATTTCAGGAGAAAATCTCCCGTAATCTGCACCGAAGAAATGTTCTGTTCCCGGTACCATCCGTCAGGATTGGCCTGGGTGGAGGTCGCCTGCTGCTGCGTACGGAAGTCCAGGTTCATGTCGAGGCCGCCACGAAGCATGAGGGTAAGGCCTTTGCAGAGGGTCATGTCGAACTTGGCATTTCCATATACCCTGTTGCGCAGCTGGGTGTTGACACACTCGTTTGCAACGAAGTATGCATTGTTCTTTCCGCCAGAAAGGCTATTGTCCTGCTTGAGGTTTTCCATTCCCGGAAGCCAATAATTCTTCACCCACGACATATCCACGTTAGGAGCATAAGTCCAAAGGCTGTACATGACGGAGGTAGAACCATAACCGGAAGACGTAGGAATATTGTCACACTGCTGTCTCTTGTAAGTTATGGAAGTTTCGGCGGTCATCCAGTTGGACAATTTGTTGCTTGTCCTGAGCGAAACATACTGTTTGCTGTAATCGGTATTGGGAACCATCATGTCTCCACGGGTATCGCTGAATGTCGCGCGGATGGAGTTCTTTCCGCTGATTTTTCCAGAAACCGACAGTGAATTGCTGACCACGTAAGCGGTCCTGAAATAATCCTTGAACCAGTCGCCGTGACTGACGAACGGAGTCGCTGTTCTCTGGAAATCACCATCTTCATTTTTTGCACCTCCGATTGAAAGCCTGTCATCGTAATACTGATATTGCAATGAGCCGTCCATCAGCGGGCCCCAGGATTCCAGACTCACGGTGCTGGTATAATCCGGTACAGGATGATAGCCCAATCCCTTGACATTGTCACCGCTTCTGAGATAGTAGTAATAGTTGGAATTGGTACCCTGACCATATTCATACTGAAGTTCCGGCGATGTCGTCAATGTTTCGAACATCACATTCGTGCTGTATGAAACGCTGAGTTTCGCATCCTGGTTTCCTCCGGATTTGGTAGTGATGATGATCGCACCATTGGCGGCATTCGAGCCATAGAGCGCCGTGGCGGCAGGTCCTTTCAGCACCGTAATATTCTCAATGTCATCAGGATTGACATCACTTGTTCCGTCACCATAGTCGATGGCAAAGGTGGACTCATCACTGCCTGAGGTAGATGATGTGGACGTATTGAACATAGGCACGCCGTCGATGACGAACAATGCCGAGTTGTTGGCCAGATCCACCGATGACTCGCCTCTCAATGTCACACGCATTGATCCGCCCGGGCCGGAGTTTGTCCTGTCAATGGCGAGACCTGCGACCTTGCCGGCCAGTCCTCCTACCCAGTTGGAAGATGTGGCGGCATTGGAAAAGTTCCCGCCGTCCACCTTGGTGGCAGCATATCCGAGCGATTTTTCATCCCTCTTCATACCGAACGCCGTAACGACCACAGATTCAAGCACCTGCGCATCGTCCATCATTCTCACGCTGATTTCCGACCTGCTGCCGACCTTGACAGTTTCGTCTTTGTAGCCCATTGAACTGAATTTCAATTCCTGTCCTGCGGCTACTTTGATGGAATATGCACCGTCATTGTCAGTAATGACACCCGTCGTTGTTCCGACAATGAACACACCTACTCCCGGAAGAGGTTTCCCTTCAGAATCTCTCACGACTCCGGACACGATGCGTATATCCTTGGTGCCGGCAGTTTGTTCCGTCACCATCTGCGATTTCGCCGCAATATTTGCATCGGCCGGCTTCAAACTCGTATCCGTCTTGATGGCAATCTTGTTCCCGATCACTTCGAACGTGCATCCAGTTCCTGCCAATGCTTTTTCAAGTACTTCGCTTACGGGCGCGTTTTCGGCATTGACCGTCACCTTCCCCGCCTGTTCAAGTACTTGAACGCTGTAAAAAAAGGTATAACTGCATTTCTTTTCGACTTCCGCCACAAATTCCCGCAGCGGCATGTCCTTGACAGCTATGCTAATGACCGGTTCCTGCCGAACTTCCGCCGCATTGACGGAAGAGGAAGCCCCGAAGCATACTGCCAACCCCACAGAAAACATTGCGACAAGCAATCTTTTCATAAAATTTTTCATATTGTCTTGATTTATGGTTTTTCTCTTTATTGGAGAACACCGTCCCACAGATAGAATGTTCCGCGTGTGCCGGTGGTGCTGCCGATGGCGCAGGTGCTGAGGTTGGTTTCGGTGACTATGGCACCATTGATGGTTCCGCCAAATCCGCAGGCTGTTGTTGTTCCTGCGGAACTTGCAGCGTCGGCTTTGCCTATGATGCCGCCGGTGCTTACCTTTGCTGCAGGTATCAGTTCTCCATAGTATCTGCAACCATCAACTGTAGAAGAAACGGCTTCACCGACTATACCACCACAGTCCGCATTTGTGCTTCCAGCAGCGGCGGTTCTTATATTGGCTTTGACATAACATTCGGAAAAGCAGCTTGAATTAGCCACACCTGCCATTCCACCGCCAGGTGCAGAACGAGTAATGCTTCCAGTAAAACTGCAGCCTGTCATAGTACCTTTGGATACATAGCCAGCTATTCCACCACTGGCTCCACGGGAACTAAAGACAGTACCGGAATTTTGACAATCCTCAATAGTGGCACGGAAAATATTATCTTCGGAATAACCAGCACTACCGACAATTCCACCAGCAACATTTCCATTATATGAAGTCCACGGATTGTTATTAAAGTTCCGGCTCTCAATTCTTGCTGAATTAGTGCATCTCTTTATAATAACATCTCCACCAAAGATTCTGCCCGCAATGCCTCCTACATGCACGGAGCAGCCATTCGTTTTAGCCTTATTCTCTTTAACGGAGACCTTGGATGAATTTGAACAATCGGATATCGAAGTTCCTTTTGTAGCTCCACCTATAATGCCTCCTACGCCTGAGATCGTATGTTTTAATGTGTCAATGGCAATAGTGCCTTCTGACTTCATCCCGGAAAGGCTCATAGATGCACCGTATGCACAACCGCAAATACCGCCAAAGAATGATTCAGCAGCAATGTTGTCCTCAGCCGTAGCCTTTACGACATAAGATAAGCTTGATTTCCAAGTGGCACTACCACTTACCTTGACGTCCGCTGTTGTCTGTCCGATAAGGCCACCACAATACAGATAAGATGATGCAGACGATTCTATTGTGCCTATCTTGATAACTCCGGTATAAGGCTCTCCGTTCAGATTGAGTTCCATAGCTTGAGTAACCGCACCGAAAAGTCCCCCACAATATAGATTTCTCAGTCTCTTGGTCGTGGTAATATTACCAGAACTTGTGTTATCGGTTAATGTTGTATTGGGCGAATCCAGCAACCCTGCTACACCACCTATATAAAGTTGCTTGACATTTGAACGGGAAGTAATGGCTCCTGAATTTGAGCATCCATTGACGATAGATGGGGAATTGTCCTTGTCTGTATTTATGACGCCGAATAGACCTCCTAGATAGAGGAACTTGCAAGGATCATTTTTAGCGCGCGCCATGGTCGTTTCTATAGAACCGGAATTTGTGCATTGCGTGACAGTTCCGGCAGAACATCTTGCGCAGATACCGCCTACATAGATATTGAGAGCCGTCGATGCCACGGAAATATTCCCGGTATTGGTACATTTCTCAAGTACACCGTCCGGATTTGAGCAATAGCCTGTGAATCCTCCGATATATAGACTGGTCTTGGCCGTTGCGTCTGTGACATACGTTGCATCAGACACAATTGTTGCTGAACTTGTACAGCCGCTGATAGACGCTGCCCTATTTCTTCCAATAAGTCCTCCGATATAAAGCGGTACCTTGTTCGCTACGGCATTGTACTGCGAAACGGTTATACTTGCTGCACTGGTGCAATTCTTTACAGTGCCCTCGGAACAATAACCGATAAGCGAACCGAATTCCAACTGCTTTTCACCACCGTACCATGGTGTGAAACTGCAAGTTTCGTCGATGTTGATATCCTGCACCAAAGCACCTGTTCCAATAGCCTGAATGAAAGGAACATCTGACTTAAGATTCATTATCCTCTTCCCGTTGCCGTTGAGAGTTCCGGCAAAATATTTGGCCTTTCCATCAGGGGACTGCTTCGCACCATCACGAAGGCCCAATGTGACAAATTCATCGGCGCCGACTGACAAGAAATCCAAGTCGGCAGTAATAGTTGCAATCTGTGAATCAGGGTATTTGCCTGCGTTGTAAGCCGTCGCGAAAGAGTTCCAGTCCTCCGGAGAGGCAATCTCTACGCCCTTCTCCTCTCCGTTAGGCACGAATGTCAGTTCCGGCATGAGCATCAATTTTCCGACTCCGAGTTCACGGCTTCCCTTGATGCTCCTTACCATTGCCAGACCATTTTCATCCACGACTTTTACCTGGAACCCGGCAGAATACACGCCGGCAGGAAGAATCACATTGAACGTGTTTGCAGAGCCTGCAGGAAAAGTCTTCTGAACTTCCATTCGTATAACATTCGCATCTTTCGCTTCAGATGAAAGCGTACTGTTCTGGAAATCCACTGAAAAATCACCGCATACGGGTTCTCCACCCAATGCCGTAACCTCGATATAGCGGATAAGGTTGGACTCCGTTCCCATTTTCAGCCTGATTCCCAGTATTCCGCAAACTTGTTTCATCATGACAGATTCTATGTCGGAATAACCCGCCATCGGCATTGAACCGGAAACGATGTTGTCACCGGATGCAGCTTTCTGCTGTGAGGGCAGGGTGATGACCGCACCGCCATCCTTGACCATAGAGGCAGGATAAATTATTGAGTATGGAGCGGTCAGTTCTTTTTCAAACACAAAGTTTGCTGTCGGAACATTTTCTTCAATCGCGAGGGCTTGAGAAGCGACCCCATTGACAGAAATCTTGTCTCCTTTGCACCAAAGGACCGGACGCACTCCGTCCTGTGCATCGCCGAGAACAGTCTTGGTGGTGCCAGGCAATTCCAGTGTCAGCACTGTACGGCTATCATTCTGATATTCAAGCTCATTCGAGCAGGCAATTGCCCCCATCAGGCAAAATGCCGCCAATATCGTCTTTTTCATAGGCTTACCCGTTTACTAATTCATCATCCCACATCCAACTGTCGTCAATTTTGAATTCCTGAGTCTGGGAACAGCTGGCAGGATTACATATATCAGCTTCCAGCGACAAGTCGAAGCCGGTAATGACCGGAGCTTCATACTTAGGTCTTAGTGTCTTGATTTGTGGTTTCATATTCTAGTGATTTAATTGTTGTCTTGATGATTTTTTGGAGATGTAGTATTCTCCCTTGAATTCCGTGACGGAGAGTTCGACAGGAGATGTCATTGAAATCAGCCTCAGGGCGTCCTGCAGGGATTCACGGTCAAGACATCCGTCATAGACAATGTCTTCAATCGAACTGTGGACATTGATTTTCACATTGTACTTGTGTGACACCTGGTTGGCGACATATTTAAGCGGCAGTGACGAGAAAGACAATTGTCCGCTGTCCCTCCACTTCGCCGAATTGGAAATGTCGACCGTCTGCTTGGTAATCTGGTTCATGTTCCTGTCGATTCTCAGTTCGTCGCCAGGCTTCAGCATGATGACATCGTCATGGACTCTGGCTTCCAGGCGTCCCGTATGCAGTGTCACGATGGAAAATCTGTCGTTCACATATGAGGAAACATTAAAGGATGTACCGCGTACGATATATTCATTGTCACGACAGCACACGATGAACAGTTTCTCCGGATTTATCGCGACTTCGAAGAATGCTTCGCCGTCCAGGTCCACGCGACGTTCAGTTTCATTGAAATCATCCGACAGCATCAATTTCGCTCCGGAATTGAGCATGACCTTCGTATTGTCAGGGAGAATCACGGTCTTCTTTTCACCGGCAGCGGCCGTATAAATGAGCGATTCCTTGCGGGCCGGGGCCGCAGTTTCCTGTGTCTGCACCTGCTCGGCGACAATGTCCTGCTCCGGAATGTCTTTCTTGTCAATGTTCATGACCAGGATTGAGACAGTGACGATGACCGCAAATGCGGCGGCAACAGCGCCGGCATATTTTGCCCACGAATTCCTGAAGGTCTTTTTGGAACCGGCATTGGCCGAGAATTTGTCTTTCGCGAGGCGATTCCAGAATTCGACAGCATCGGAGGTCGTGGTCCGGTTTTTCTCCATGTCACGGACAGCATTGCGGAACAATTCAGCATTGTTTCCGGACATTTTTATCCATTTGGCAAGTCTCACGGCTTCCTCATCCGACAGAGTCCCGCTGACATATTTGCTTACTAGTATTTTGATATATTCATTCATCTTCCCAATGGCCGGCATCTGTTTTCCGGACTCATCATAATAGACACGACATTTGAAAATCCCGAACCTGTTTTTTTCAATTTTTTATATATTTGCCGACAAATTTGAACTATGGACACGCGGTTATTTACATATTCAGAAGATGAAGTGAGGGATCTCGTTCTCAAGATCCACCCGCGTATAGTGCCGTATATCAATAGTTTACTATCCAGAGGCGGACGACAATGCTCTACCTCGAACAATGCCGAAGACATTTTTTACGATGTCCTTTGCGCATTTCTCGACAAGCGGATTGAAATCAGTTCGGACAAGGTTCCGGCATATCTTTTCAAGGCCGTAAGGAACAAATGTTTCAATATCATCAGCCGGAACAAGGAAGAAAATTCTGCAATACGATTTGATGAACTGCCATTGTCGGCAAGGGAAATAATCGCGGCTGCCGATTTCGGAGACGAGAGCGACATCCCCGGAGAAAAAGTTCAGCAACTGCCTGACATAACGGATGTTCTGGATTTCTCGAATTTCCTGCCGGAGCGTACGAGGGACATCTTCTACATGAGCCGCATCGAGGGCATGACACACAGCGAGATAGCCGAGATTCTCGGAATCTCCACCAGAGCCGTGGAAAAGCATCTCCAGAATTCAGTCCAAGAGTACCGCCGCCATTTCGGCATCTCCGACAGCCATCACACGCCGTCATAAACGCAAAAAATCCAGACATCCGTTACAGATATCTGGACTTTTTATTTTTATGTTCCGTCGATTATTCAGCTTTGCCGTCTGAACCGAGAACATCTTTGATCTTGTGCTCGTAGAGCTTCTTCATCTCGTCACGTGCAGGTCCGAGGTACTTACGTGGATCGAACTCGCCCGGTTTCTCAACGAATACCTTGCGGATGGCAGCGGTCATTGCAAGACGTGAGTCAGAGTCGATGTTGATCTTGCAGACAGCTGACTTGGCAGCCTCGCGGAGCTGCTCCTCAGGAATACCTACTGCATCTGGAAGTTTTCCGCCATGAGTATTGATGATATCTACATACTCCTGTGGTACTGAAGATGATCCGTGGAGAACGATAGGGAATCCAGGGAGTTTCTTCTCGATCTCGTGGAGAACGTCGAATGCGAGCGGTGGTGGAACGAGACGGCCTGTCTTAGGGTCACGTGTGCACTGCTCAGGTTTGAACTTGTATGCACCATGTGAAGTTCCGATAGAGATAGCGAGTGAATCGCAGCCTGTACGGGTAGCGAAGTCGATAACCTCCTCAGGTTTTGTATAGTGAGATTCCTCAGCAGCAACCTCATCCTCAACACCTGCGAGAACGCCGAGCTCAGCCTCTACAGTAACATCATATTTGTGAGCGTACTCTACAACCTTCTTTGTAAGAGCGATATTGTCCTCGTATGGAAGAGAAGAGCCATCGATCATCACTGAAGAGAAACCCATATCTACGCAGCTCTTGCAAAGCTCGAAAGAATCACCATGATCAAGATGGAGAACGATCTGCGGATGCTCCCATCCGAGTTCCTTTGCATACTGTACGGCACCCTCTGCCATATAACGGAGAAGTGTCTGGTTCGCATAATTACGTGCGCCCTTGGAAACCTGAAGGATAACTGGAGATTTCAATTCAGCTGAAGCCTGGATAATAGCCTGGAGCTGCTCCATGTTGTTGAAGTTGAATGCCGGAACGGCGTAACCTCCTTTGATGGCCTTGGCAAACATTTCTCTGGTGTTTACAAGGCCCAATTCTTTATAAGAAACCATTTTCTATAAAATTAGTAATTATTTTCAATGTCTTCGGGTCCCTTGCCGCCCAGGCCAAGTACCCTGCATCCACACTCTTGCGGAACACCTTTTTCCATACAATAATTCTGCCAATCGTCAAAGTTCCGTCAAATTGACATGTTTTTTCCTAAAAGCCGCGCAAAATTAACTATTTTTGTGAAAATAATGAAAAGAGATGAGCAATAAAGTAGTCATTTTTTCCGCACCATCCGGTTCCGGGAAGAGCACAATAGTGAATCATATCCTTAAACTGCACCCTGAAATGGAGTTTTCCGTTTCCGCGACATCACGTACACCACGCGGACAGGAGAAGGATGGCGTGGAATATCACTTCTTTACAGCCGATGAATTCAGAAAGATGATTTCAGAAGACAAATTCGTAGAATACGAGGAAGTTTACGCCGGTTCATTCTATGGCACCCTCAAGTCAGAAGTGCAGAGAATATGGGACAAGAACCATGTCATCATCTTCGACGTGGACGTGAAAGGTGGCGTGAACCTGAAAAAATACTTCGGAGACAAGGCATTGTCAGTATTCATACAGGCTCCGTCAGTGGAGGAATTGCGCAAAAGGCTGATTGCCAGAGGCACCGACAGCGCCGAGGCCATCGAAAAGAGAGTCGCAAAGGCTGCCGAAGAAATGACTTACGCCGACAAATTCGATTATATTCTTGTCAATGATGACCTGCAGAAGGCCTACTCGGAAGCCGAAGTCATCGTGGACAGATTTTTGTCCGAATAACTGATAATCCCCAAAAGAGAAACTTGAGCAAGCCATGCGAATCGCCGTATACTCAGGGTCTTTCAACCCTCTGCACATCGGTCATCAGGCCATCATGGAATATCTTACCAGGGAAAAGAAATTCGACTGGGTATACCTCATTGTCTCTCCCAAGAACCCTCTCAAGGACAGCATCAGCGCAGATTCCGGCCGGGACAGGTACAATGCTGCAGTAGAAGCGGTCAAACGGCATCCTGACCTGCACGTATGGGTGGACGACATTGAACTGAACATGAATCCCCCGCATTATACGATAAGGACGCTGGACGAACTCAAGAGACGCGAGCCGGAAAATGATTTCACGCTGATAATCGGGGCCGACAATCTGTCTTCCATCCACAAGTGGAGGGATTTCCCGCGCCTGCTTGCAGAATATGGCGTGGCTGTCTATCCGCGCACTGGATATGATTTGTCGAAAATCAGGCAAGATCTAATGGATGAGTGCTTCCTGCATCCGGCGCTCTACGTCCTGGACGGGTCATATTCCGACCCTGACAAATTGACACTTGAAGATGCGGAACGGCATCTATACCACATCCAGATTCTGGATGCCCCTACCGTAGACATTTCCTCAACAGAAATCCGCGACGGTCTTGCACGTGGCGAAGACATGTCGCGGTTCATGATGTAGGTTATTTTTTGAATGTTACATAGAAGAATCAAATGACAGTGAAGCTGCCCTTGAGCTGAGCTTTGGAGTCATGACCGATGAAGACTTCGTACTCACCCGCTTCCTCGCCCCATTTGTCATCAGAACGGAAGAATGAACGGGCTTCCGCCGGAATCTCGAACTCGACTGTCTTCGATTCTCCCGCCTTGAGGGCAATTTTCTCGAAGCCCTTGAGTTCACGCTCCGGGCGT
>OHQO01000835.1_pt1 | contig 13065 bp, 9 predicted proteins | sample 1578051 | NCBI WGS metagenome assembly OHQO01 (sample SAMEA3879592, study PRJEB24766) | human gut metagenome | biome: human-associated habitat; feature: feces | place: USA | collected 1985/1987 | reverse complement strand
CGGGAGGCGCAAAGCCGTACGTTATCTACGCTCCATTCGCCTGTGCTATCCGTATCTTTCCGGAACATGCCCTCACCGGAACAAGGTACGTCGGTGACGATCACGTCGAACAGATGAGGCAATGCCTCGCCGATCTCCTCCGGGTCATTATTGATAACGATCGTGTCCGGGCGGCCCCATTTAGCGATATTCTCGGCCAATACATAACTCCGGCTGCGGATCACCTCATTGCTCACTAACAGGCTTCCATCCGGCAATAAGCTCGCCAGATGCGTGGACTTGCCACCCGGGGCGGCGCATAAATCCAAGCAACGTACCGGCTCTTTTACGTATGCCTTGATCGCTTGTTCCAGAAACATGGAAGACGCTTCCTGCACGTAATAGGCCCCCGCATGGAATAGAGGATCGAAGGTGAAAGACAACCGTTCCGGCAAATAAAAACCGCTCTCGCACCAAGCAACCGGAGCACCTGCTTTGGGAGCGGGAGTCCCTTTCATCGAGTTGATACGGATACTTACGGGAACATCAGCGTTTAACGCTGCCTCTAAACGATCGAACTCCTCGCCAAGTAAAGCCCGTGTACGGGTAATAAAATCAATAGGAAGTGCCATGATTATTCTGTTAGTTTGCGGCAAAAGTACTACTTTCGCGGAAAACAAACAGTATGCGAGCATCTCTTTTCCTTATACCAGTTACCTTGGGCGATACGGAACATCGCCGTGTTTTACCAGAGTACAACCGTGACGTGATCTTATCTATCCGGCATTTTATCGTGGAAAACGTGCGTACGGCACGCCGTTTCTTGAAAAAGGTGGAGCCGGGGATTGTGATCGATGACTTGACATTTTATGAGCTGAATAAACATACCTCACCGGAACAAGTAGCTGGTTATCTGGCTCCTTTGGCGAAAGGCGAGAGTGTAGGCGTGATCTCGGAGGCGGGCTGTCCGGCGATCGCTGATCCGGGTGCTGACGTAGTGGCTATCGCCCAACGGAAGGATTATCCGGTGGTACCGTTGGTAGGGCCTTCGTCTATCTTGATGTCGGTGATGGGATCGGGCTTTAACGGACAGAGTTTCGCTTTTCACGGTTATCTGCCGATTGAACCGGGAGAACGTGCCAAGAAACTAAAAGCACTGGAGCAGCGTGTGTATGCTGAAAATCAGACGCAACTTTTCATTGAGACGCCTTACCGGAATCATAAGATGATAGAAGATATCTTGCAGAATTGCCGTCCGCAGACAAAACTATGTATTGCTGCCAATATAACTTGCGAAGGCGAGTTTATACAAACCCGCACGGTGAAAGACTGGAAAGGGCATATTCCCGAATTGTCTAAGATTCCCTGTATTTTTCTCTTATACAAATAACATCTTTCAGGTGTTCGTATTCATCTTCGAAGCAACTGCTGAAAAAGCCTTTGCCCATATTTTCTTCTATCTGCTTGAAACTCCATAGCTTACTGTTCTTGAAGCGGGGAGTGCAAAGGATAGAATCATCTTTGATATCGACGATGAAAAGATAGATGAGCCGGTTGGTTGCTTCATTCTCGAAGTGATAGACAATGTTAAACTCTGGCTTGAAGTCTTCCGTTGCGTGTGGAAGCGCATTGTGCACCAAGCGGTTTACTCCTTCGGTGAGGGACTCACCATAACGGAGATAGCATTCCATCGGTATGTCAGTTTTCCCTTTATCAAGGATGGCATTCATCGGTCTGTCACAAAGAAACAGCATCCCGTGAGTAGATACGGCTATTCTTATGACCGGATTGATATAGGCATTCTTATAGTTGAGTGCTTCTATGGCAAGACTTCTTCCGATGACATCTCCTTTCGTATTGACTATGGGCACGTATTCCGTGTGCGACATCAGATGGTTGAAATACCGGATAGCAATCTGATTGAACAGGATACTCATCACAAATACGACAGGGGGAAATACCTTATAAAGTATCACCATACTTGTCTGGCTTAAAGGGTCCTGACTGGCAACGACAATACTGATAATAATAAAATGCAGGATACCGAAGATCAATGCAAAACGGGCCGAAACAACTGCCGCCTCTGCTCCTTGCGCATACAAGCGCTTATTGCAGGAGCCTATCTGTCTCAGAAAGTGGTTGATAAATCTCTTTTTATGCATATAGAGTATCAGCATCGGAATGAGGATACTGACTTCCAGGGTAAGAGGCAGAGCACCTGGCGGAACATAGTCACCGGGAATCAAGGCTGCAAGTGACAGCAGTGCCAGCATTCCGGTGGCAATATAAAGAATAAAATTAGGAATTAGCGCACCTTTACGGTGTAGTAATAGGTATATCCCTACGATACCTATACCAGTACCGATGTAAATAGCCGTGTCTTGCGTTATAAATTCACACAATAAAATGGAAATAATAACGGGGATAAAACCCAATGACATGTTAAACGCGGAAGAAAGTGTTCCTTTATGATCCATCTTTATGTTTATTTGCCGGTTTTACCTATAAAACAAATAGTGAATGTGTTTTGTTTTCTATCGAATGTGTTTCTCTGCATGATAAGACGAACGAACGAGAGGAGCACTCTCTACAATGCTGAATCCTTTCTCCAAACCGATGGTTTTGTATGTGGCGAATTGCTGTGGCGTCACATACTCGGCAACCGGATAATGACGGTGCGTAGGCTGCAAATATTGTCCTATCGTAAGAATCTGGCAGCCGACTGCCAGCAGGTCGTCCATAATGGTTTCCACTTCCTGTGGAGTTTCTCCCAACCCCACCATAATACCGCTTTTTGATTTTGTTCCGCTTCGGGCGATGTGACCGATCACTTGCAGGCTGGTATCATAGTTGGCCGCACTGCGAACCAGGGGACTGATGCGTCTTACCGTCTCCATATTATGGGAAATGATGTCGGGATTGGCTTCTATCACTAGGTCTACCAGTTCCATTCTACCCTGAAAATCGGGTATCAGTACTTCGATTGTGGTCTGCGGATTCAGTCGTTTGATCTCACGAATGGTATGTGCCCAATGTCCGGCTCCCAGATCGGGAAGGTCGTCACGGTCTACCGAGGTAACTACCGCATGATCTAGTTTCATAAGAGCGATAGACTCCGCTACGTGTGTCGGTTCGTTGGCATCCAGTGGATGCGGGCGTCCGGTTTGTGTGTTGCAGAATTTGCAGCTGCGGGTACAGATGTCACCGCCGATCATAAATGTGGCAGTTCCTTTTCCCCAGCATTCTCCCATGTTGGGACAACGCCCACTGCTGCATATCGTATGCAGGCAGTGGGAGTCGACAATTCTTTTAGTTTCGGTGTAACGGTCGTTGGCACCGATATTTATTTTCAGCCATTCAGGCTTGCGCACTCTGTCAGCCATTACAAATTGTTCAGGAAGAAGTTGGTCAATCGTGTATATAGATGCTGACGGGTGTTGCCGCCGTATATGCCATGATTACGATTGGTATATACTTGCATATCAAATTGTTTACCCAACTGCACCAGATGCTCGGCATATTCTGCACAGTTCTGGAAGTGAACATTATCGTCTGCCATACCATGTACCAGCAACAGATTGCCGTGCAGTTTGTCAGCCCGTGTGAAAGCGGATGATTCTTTGTATCCTTCTGCGTTTTCTTTCGGGGTGCGCATGAAACGTTCTGTATATATAGTGTCGTAGAAACGCCAGTCCGTAGGTGCGGCAACAGCTACACCGGCTTTGAATACCGGAGTTCCTTCGCTCATACTCATCAATGTCATGTATCCGCCATAGCTCCATCCCCAGATACCGATACGGTCTTTATCCACATACGGCTGTTTGCCTAAATAGAGAGCTGTTTCGACCTGGTCTTTGGCTTCTTTCACGCCGATTTTGAGATAAGTGCACTTCTCGAACGCTTCTCCGCGGCCTCCTGTACCACGACCGTCTACACATACAACGATATAGCCGAGGCTGGCCATGTAAGTCTCCCAGCTGATTCCCCAAGTATCCAGAACTTGTTGTGACCCCGGACCGCTATACTGGTACATCAGCACCGGATATTTCTTGGATGCGGAGAAGTTGACAGGCTTCATCATCCATCCATTCAAAGTTACCCCGTCCGTAGTCTGGAAGGTAAAGAACTCTTTTTGCGGGATAGCATAGCCGGCTAACGTTTGTTTCAACTGGTCGTTGGTGATAAGCGTTTTTAAGGTTTTGCCTGTGTTGTCATTCAGCGTAACTAGCATAGGAGTATCCAGATTCGAGAATTTGTTCATATAATACTTCATCGATTTGCTGAATAACGGCGTATTGGTTCCTTCACGTTGAGACAACTTTGTCTTTTTGCCTTTCTTATCAATCTTGTAGACTGCTTTACGCAAGGGGCTTTCCTCATTGCTGGTATAATAGAAAGAGCCGTCTGTTGCGTCATAACCCAGAAAATCCTTCACTTCATATTTGCCATTGGTTACTTTCTTGATAAGGTTTCCCCCCATGCTGTACCAGTAAAGATGGCTGAAACCGTCACGTTCGCTAAGCAAACTGAAAGTTTCCGGATAGAACTTGATATTATCGAACACGTTCTCCTTAATATAATAAGGTGACTCATCACGCAACACTAACTTGCAGAGCGTTGAGCGCGGATCGGCAAAATAAAGGTCGAAACGATCCTGATGGCGGTTCAATGTCATAACGGCAAGTTTGCTGGCATCTTTCGTGAAGCGGATGCGGGGGATATATCCGTCTGCATCTATCGGAAGCTTCATGGTGCGGGTCACGTGCGATTTGATGTCGTACGTACGTACTTCTACTTTCGAGTTCGGGTATCCGGCTTTCGGATACTTGTAGGTGTATTCTCCCGGATAATCTTTCAAAGGAGTAATCTGCGGTGCTTCTCCCGCGAACATCGGAAAAGAATAGGAAGGAACTTCCGACTCGTCGAAGCGGATGAAAGCAATCATGGTATTATCGGCACTGAACTCCAGGGCGCGGTTGAAACCGAACTCTTCCTCATATACCCAGTCGGGGATACCGTTGAGAACCATATTTTGCTTGCCATCTTCGGTCACCTGGCTTTCGCTGTTACCGTAGAGCAGCTTTACGAGAAATATATTATTGTCACGCACGAAAGCGATCATCGTTCCGTCTGGAGAAAAGACGGGGACCTGTTGAGGTCCACCGTCAGACAGCCGTTCAATAATGTTGTTTGTCGTAACGCCCTTATCATTTCGTTTCAAAGGGTATATATAATGCACAGCTGTGTATGAATGCCGGTATATCGGGGTCGTTTTGGTAGCGATCAGTAATTTGTCACCATCGGGTGAGAACTGATAGCTGTCGAAATTCTTGAAGTCACATTCGCGTGCCTGGTTCACGTCAAAGATCACCTCTACCTTTTCTCCTGTGCGGAATGAGTATTTGATGATTTGCGTACCATCGGCGTTCATTTGTGTGTAGTGCTCTCCATCTGGTGTGGGGATGACTCCCTGAATATTTTCCGGGCGGAAACGTCCGGAAGTAATATCTTTTAAATCGAGTGCCTTTTGTCCTTGTGCCATTCCGGCGAGGCAGAGAAGGCAGAGGAGCAGGGCTAAACTTACTTTTCTCATTTTATAAATCGTTTTATATTTTACTTGTTTAAGGGGGTTAAGTTCATACCCTGCAAAAATAACAATAAACTTAAATACCTCAAAGTACATCCTGTTTTTGTTTGAATTAAACCCTTATTTTCTTACGCCTTTTAAATTTGTTTAGTATCGGATGACTGCTGTTTAGTTAAAAATGATGTATTGCGGAGAAAAAAGAGTCTTTCCCCTTGCATTATCAGAATGAAAAGTGATATATTTGTGATATCAAAATAATATCAAAATTTAGTCCTATGAATGCAAAAGAATTTCAGTACAATGACGTGGTTATTAATGGGTTTGTAGCCTTGTTTGTTAATTTGGCGATACTGCCTCTTCTGATTGTGATGAGCTTTATCCTTTTTAAAGGAAGTATTGTTTTGTTCCTGCTGTTGATCCTCTTTCTTGCAGCAGCTATTCTGATGATTCCCGGATATTTTTCTCAGGAACCGAACGAAGCCCGGGCTATGGTATTCTTCGGAAAGTACAAGGGTACCTTTACCGAAACCGGTTTCTTTTGGGTGAATCCTTTTATGAATAAGAAAAAGCTCTCTTTGCGTGCCCGTAATCTGGATATAGAACCTATCAAGGTGAATGATAAGATTGGTAACCCCATTCTGATAGGACTGGTGCTTGTCTGGAAACTGAAGGATACGTATAAGGCCATGTTCGAAATCGATGCACAGACGATGGCGGATAATAAAGGAACCGGACAGATGAGCGTAACCGTTGCCGGACGAATGAATGCTTTTGAAGATTTTGTGCGTGTGCAGAGTGACGCTGCTCTCCGTCAGGTGGCAGGATTGTATGCTTACGATGATAACGAAGCGAATTCGGATGAATTGACATTGCGGAGCGGTGGCGATGAAATTAATGATCAGTTGGAACACCAGCTTAACGAACGTCTGGCGATGGCCGGAATGGAAATAGTGGAAGCCCGTATTAACTATCTGGCTTATGCTCCGGAGATTGCAGCCGTCATGTTGCGTCGTCAGCAGGCTTCGGCCATTATCAGTGCCCGTGAAAAGATTGTGGAGGGTGCCGTATCAATGGTACGTATGGCTTTGCATAAACTTTCTGAAGAAGAAATTGTTGAATTGGACGAGGACAAGAAGGCGGCGATGGTCAGCAATCTGCTTGTAGTTCTTTGTGCGGATGAGGCTGCACAGCCGGTAGTCAATACAGGTACGTTGAATCATTAATAAATAAAAACAGAAGGTAAGAAGGTAGTGGCTAAAAAAGAATCTTCAATAAAGAGTTTTGTTTTGCGTGTAGATGCCGAGACAATGGATGCCATCGAAAAATGGGCAGCCGATGAGTTTCGCAGTACCAACGGACAACTTCAGTGGATTATTGCCGAAGCGCTGAGAAAGAGCGGTCGGCTGAAAAAGAAATCCGCTAAGGCAGGGAATGCTCCGTCCGAATCTTCCGATCAGGCATAACCTTTTTTAGATAGAATTGATAAGGATTATTGGAAGATATTCGATATCTTTGTGAAAAGTACTTTAAATATTACCGCTATGAATTCGAAGAGAAAAGATTTGCAGTATGCTTCTGTCTTCCTGTTGGCCGTAGCATTGACATTCCTGATGGGAAAAGGTGATAACCTGTGGTTGATATCATGGGGTGACTTGATACCGAGTCTGTTTGTGCTGTTCATTGCGGGTGATTGTCTGCACAGTTCCCTGCTCCGTATTAAACGTGGCGAGGAAGCAGGAGGTTCCCGTTGGAGTACCTGCTTTGCTTTTCTGATATTCAGCATTGTTTTCATGGGCGATTTATTCTTCATCGGCCATTTTATCATTGATAAATTACTGGGATAATAAGGGAGATGTAGCCTTACTTTTCAGATAAACAACCCTATATTCTTGTGTTATCTATCGGATAAGGTCGTGTGATATAAGTTCAATTGTTATCGTGCCACTCGGGTGAACAGATCGTTTCACCCGGGTGGCACGATCTGTTCACTAGAGTGCACAGGCCTGTGCACTCTAGTGGAACGATGAAGATGTCGGTAAGAAAACAGAGGTATGTAAGGGAGATAAGATAAGGATGTAGGTAAGAGATGCTAAGAAGATAGGTAGTATCATCTGTAAAGGACAGCCGGATGAAGGTAAGATAACGGTATACTGTCCGAAAAATCATGAGAGATAAGTTGAAATAGAATGAGAGATACCGATGATGAAAGTATCTCTCATTTTGTATCTTGTTAGTTCTCTGATATTTATAAGAAAAGAATGAGAGTATGAGAGATAAAAACATAATTCTTTTCTGAGAGGCTGGGGGAATGGATGGATAAATCCCGATAGAATCTGAGTTTAATGCCAATATGTAAATAGGTATACCTTGCCGCAATTGTTAGAAAAGAAGATAAACTAAAGCATTTAGTTTACTTTAACTATGAAAATTAGTTTATGAACTAAAACTTCTCGTTATTTGCAGTAAACAATGTTGTAAATATGAAAGGATTAACAGTAAAAGAAGAGGAATTGATGGGGTATTTCTGGGAGAAAGGCCCTTTGTTTGTGAAAGAAATGTTGGCTTTCTATGAGGAACCGAAGCCTCATTTCAATACGTTATCTACAATTGTTCGCGGGCTTGAAGATAAGGGATTCCTGGCTCATCATACTTTTGGGAATACTTATCAGTACTATCCCGTTGTCAGCGAAGAAGATTTTCGTAAAGGGACATTGCGGAATGTAATCAGCAAGTATTTCAATAATTCATATTTGAGCGCTGTTTCATCTCTGGTCAAAGAGGAGGATATTTCTTTGGATGACTTGAAAAGGCTTATAAACGAGGTGGAACAAGCTCATCAGAAATAATAAAGAATAACACAATCTAATACAAAACAATACTATGCACATTTTCTTCCTCATATATATGTTGAAAACAGCGCTTTGTCTGTCTGTTTTTTATTTATTCTACCGCTTGTGGCTAGGCAAGGAGACATTTCATCGATTCAACCGGATGGTGTTGATCGGGCTTATATTGGTTGCATTTGTCATTCCTTCGCTCAAAGTTTCACAGAACTTCCATTTACCACAGATTGAGCAAGTGTTTGAACGTCTGAATATTCCGGAAGAAGAAACGGAGCAAGAACATGATTTGCAGAAAATGGAGCAGGTCACAACAACTACGTTACATACACAATTAGAGAAAGAAAGGTCTGATTTCACTATTTTGACCCTTGGCAATTTGGGATTTCTGTATCTGGGTGGAGCATTGCTGTTATTGTTGCGTTACATATTTTCCATAGCATGTATATACCGTTTGATTCGTAACAGTGAGAAGAAGTGTTGGAAAGGAAAAATCAGATTGGTGGTCCATCAGCAAAATGTGGCACCGTTTAGTTGGAGACACTATATTGTGCTATCCCGGCAGGACTTGGAGGAGTATGGCGAAGAAATTATAGCTCATGAGTATGCGCATATCATGCACAAACATTTCCGGGACCTATTATTGGCGGAGATTTGCCTTTTGTTCCAGTGGTTTAATCCTGCAATGTGGCTATTCAGAAAAGAATTGAAAACTGTACATGAGTTTGAAGCAGATGAATCAGTTCTGAAAGCAGGGATTGATGCAAAGAAATATCAGCTTTTATTAATTCAAAAGACTGTTGGAACAAGGCTGTATTCTATGGTGAATAGTTTTGATCACAGTTCACTTAAAAAACGTATTACTATGATGTTGAAGAAAAAATCAAATCCTTGGAAATTATCAAAATACTTGATAGTATTTCCGTTGGCAGCTATTACAGCTGTTCTTTTTGCCCGTCCGAATCTTCTGAATATGAATAATCAGGAGGGAAATGCATTCATACAGGATACATTGGATGTGAGACATTTCGAAGAGATTCTGGTTTCTAAGAGTTATGCAGAATCGGACACTGTACAAATTATAGAAATCGATACTCTAAAAATGCATATCCCTGTGGGATATGCAGGATGGTCAATTTCGGAATCAAGTTCTGATGATAATGTCATCAGTTATCGGAAAGGTGTTTACCAAAAGGAGAAAGGAATACTACGTTTGTCTTCCACTACTCCGTGGACAGAAAGTGACTTGGCGGATTTTGTTCATCGGGTAAAAAAAGGAATGCTTAAATCGTTGAATGAACTCTATGGAGTTAAAAAGCAGCAGAACGCTCATCCTGCACTTGCTCATGAAGTGAAGACCTCTCATACTGTGAAGTGCATTTATTATGTGAAGGATTTCTTTAAGATTTATTGTACGGATGGAGGAACCGGGCATGATGGACAGCTTATTCTTTTGGATGGAAAAGAAATTTCTTACCAGCAGTTGAAGAGCTTATCTCCGGATGATCTGTTGCATGATGTATGGGAAATTTTGCCGGAGTCGACGAATCTGGAATCTAAGTTTGGTAGTAAAGCCAAGAAAGGCATTTGGGTGTTGGCATCTAAAAAGAATCCTTCCTATTTGGAGGAGTTTGAGAAGAAATTGGCAGAGAACTAACTGGAATTAATCTATATATGGGATTCTTTTTCGTCTATATACTAAAATCGGGGGTGTGCCTGTCATTGTTTTATTTGTTTTACAGGCTGCTGTTGAGTAAAGAAACGTTCTACCGTTTTAACCGGATTGCGTTGTTGGGCATTCTCGTGTTTTCTTTGTTGCTTCCGCTGATTGAAGTGACCAAGGCGCCGCAGAATGAAATAAATCAGGCAGTACTGACAATTGAACAACTACTTGTTATGGCAGAGAATCATCAGGAAACCCAGGTGACAACAGTAGTGGAAGGAGATGATTTGGTAGATACGTGGAGAAGCCCAGTGCATTGGATAGAAATAGTTCTTCTATTTTATATAGCGGGCATATTTTTCCTTGTTTGCCGGAATGTCTATTCTTTATTCCGTCTTGTTCGGTTAATGAATACGGCGCAACGGAGACAGATAGATAAACATACTGTTTTGTTGGTTCATGACCGGAATGTGGCACCCTTCAGTTGGATGAAGTTTGTTGTGATTTCACGAACTGATTTGGAGGAGAACGGACGTGAAATACTGATTCACGAATGTGCGCATATCAGAAAGCACCATTCTTGGGACTTGCTCATAGCAGATATCTGTATATTCTTTCAGTGGTTTAATCCTGGAGCGTGGTTATTGAAACAGGAATTGCAGAATATCCATGAATACGAAGCCGACGAAGCGGTCATTAATGAGGGTATAAACGCTAGAGATTATCAATTATTATTAATAAAAAAAGCCGTTGGCACAAGGCTCTACTCTATGGCCAACAGCTTTAATCACAGTAAACTTAAAAAACGTATCACTATGATGTTAAAAGAAAAATCGAATCCTTGGGCACGTTTGAAGTACTTGTATGTACTTCCGTTGGCAACTATTGCAGTAACCGCTTTTGCCCGTCCCGAAATCTCCGAAAGAGTTGAGGAGATTTCTGCAGTCAAAGTTAATGATTTGGCTGCAATTGTAGAAGCAAAAGTGGAAGAAATCACCAAAGATGTGCTGAAAGACTCCCTGAAAGCTAAGCCCTATGTAGTGCCTGAGAAATCAAAAATGTATGGAGGACGTTGGGTTTCTAAGGATTCATCGATTGTATATTCAGCAGATTCAGTTGTAATATTCAATGATTCCGTTGCTTCCAAGCGAAGTTCGGTTGTTTTATATGGTGGCCGTTTTGAACGGATATCGGAATCAAATAAGCCTCTTATATTGGTAGATGGTAAGGAAGTATCTAAAGATACATTGTATTCGATAATGAATGATGAAGCCAACCCGAATCGAATAAAGACTGTGTCTATATTACGTAGCGATGCGGCTCTTTCTATCTATGGCGAGAAAGGAAAACATGGTGTTTATGATATTGAATTACTGCCGAATGCGGATAACCACTTTCGAATTACTAAAACTCAGGCTAAATTTAAGACTAAAACCGGATCATTTCCTAAACTGAACTCTGTCCCTGGCATTGGCGGACTTCCCATTCGTGGTGTATATGATGGTGAGGAACCACTAGTAGTGATTGACGGTAAAGAAGTTTTGGAACCTAATGCTTTGTCTAAGATTTCTCCGGATCGTATAAAAAGCTTTTCTGTCTTGAAATCAGAGGCTGCTTTGGAGGCTTATGGTGAGAAGGCGAAGAATGGAGTGATTTTGATAGACTTGCTTTCTGAGGAGGAATATGAAGACATTAAAAAGAATCCGCAACGTCCCTATAACAATGCTTGGGAGATGGCAATGAATATCCACGATAATAAAGTTGTTCCTACAGGAAAGGTATTATTCTTTATTGATGGTAAGGAAGCCTCGGAAGAAGAATTGAAAAATATTCCGGCAAATGAAGTGCGTGGAGTATCACGTATTGATAATAGCGGGGAGGGTGAAACTACGATCCGTGTTGAAACGGAAAGAAATTCGGATAAGTGGGTATTGGCTTCGGGTATTGTAATGGATAAGGAAGGAAAGCCTATGGAAGGAGTCACTATTACTATGTATGGAACTTCATCGTCTACAAAGACTGATGCAACTGGACACTTTGAGCTGAAAACTCCTAAAGACGCCTCTCTCCAGATTTCTCGGGGTGAGAAGGTGCTTTTCAGGACAAAAGCTGCAAAAGATATAAAAATCGTATTGGATAAATAACTTAGGAATCAATATACTTAATAAAATGGTCATTCAGCGTCCTTATTATTTATACTAATCCGGGTTAAAACTATATTTGTCTCCTTTAAATATCAATGACTATGGGAATCTTTCTTATCTATATTTTGAAATCGGCGGTTTGTCTGTCTTTATTTTATCTGTTTTACAGATTGTTGTTAAGTAAGGAAACATTCCATCGGTTCAACAGGATAGCCTTATTAGGGATATTATTTTTATCCCTGCTGATTCCCTTTATAGAGGTGACTACTGCTCATCAGACCGAATTGAGTCAGACCGTACTGACAGTTGAGCAACTATTGATGATGGCGGAAGCTATGGATCCCGCGGAGGTGTCGGTTGCACAGCCGGAGGAACTTTCCATTTCCTGGGTACAAGTTCTGTTGCTGTTTTATCTGGTTGGTATTATATTCTTTGCATGCCGTAATCTTTACTCTTTATCCCGTTTACTATTACTGATTAAATCGGGTAAACGGGAAAGGCTTAAAGGAGGAGTCAGACTGATTGTTCTGGAACGGGAGGTCGCTCCTTTCAGTTGGATGAGATATATCGTTATTTCCCGGAAAGATTTGGAAGAGGATGGACGCGAGATTCTGATTCATGAAATGGCACATATTCAGAATCGTCATTCCATCGATTTGTTGGTAGCTGATATCTGTATCTTTTTTCAATGGTTCAACCCCGGTATATGGCTGCTGAAACAGGAATTACAGAATATTCATGAATATGAAGCCGATGAAACAGTTATTAATGAAGGTATTGATGCGAAAGATTATCAGTTATTATTAATAAAAAAAGCCGTTGGCACAAGGCTCTACTCTATGGCCAACAGCT
>OHQO01000825.1_pt1 | contig 13140 bp, 9 predicted proteins | sample 1578051 | NCBI WGS metagenome assembly OHQO01 (sample SAMEA3879592, study PRJEB24766) | human gut metagenome | biome: human-associated habitat; feature: feces | place: USA | collected 1985/1987 | reverse complement strand
CATTAGGTAAAGAAATAGGTACCGGCGAATTTGGTGCCGATATGAAAGTAGAACTGATGAACGATGGTCCCGTGACCATCTGTATAGATACAAAAAACAAGGAATAATGACGTTAGAAGAAGCACAGAAACAAGTGGATTCCTGGATAAAGGAATACGGAGTGCGCTATTTCAGCGAACTCACCAATATGGCGATACTGACCGAAGAAGTGGGCGAACTCGCCCGCGTCATGGCACGCAAGTATGGCGACCAATCCTTCAAGAAAGGAGAAAAAGACAATCTCGACGATGAGATGGCAGATGTTCTTTGGGTACTTCTCTGCCTTGCGAACCAGACCGGAGTGAACCTGACAGACGCCTTCTGCCGCAACTTCGAGAAGAAAACCCGACGTGACCAGACAAGACATATCAATAACCCTAAATTGAAAGACCATGGAGAAGAATGAGCCTACCCAGAGTAAGTATGACGCCGCCCTGGCAAAGTACAACACCCAACTGGATGATGCGGAAATAGCTGCACAAGCTGCCAGAATCATTGCAGAGAAGGTACCGGCAAACAATACACCGGAGGTAAAGAAATTCCTGTTCAACTGCATCGACCTTACCACCCTGAAGAGTGAAGACAGCGATGAAAGCGTTATGAAATTCACCCAGAAAGTGAATAAATTCGACGAAGAGTTCCCCGACCTGAAGAATGTGGCAGCCATCTGTGTATACCCCAATTTTGCAGAAGTCGTAAAAGACACGCTGGAAGTGGAGGATGTAAAAATAGCTTGTGTATCAGCAGGTTTCCCCTCCTCCCAGACTTTCATTGAAGTGAAAGTGGCAGAAACTGCCATGGCACTGATGGAAGGCGCCGATGAAATAGACATCGTTATTTCGGTGGGCAAGTTCCTGGCGGGAGACTATGAAGGCATGTGCGAGGAGATACAAGAACTCAAAGCAACCTGCAAAGAGCACCACATGAAGGTAATCCTCGAAACCGGAGCTTTGAAGACGGCTTCGAACATCAAAAAAGCATCCATCCTTTCCATGTATTCGGGTGCCGATTTCATCAAGACTTCCACCGGCAAGCAGCAGCCTGCCGCCACGCCGGAGGCCGCCCTGGTTATGTGCCAGGCCATCAAGGAATATCACGAGCTGACGGGTATCAAGGTAGGCTTTAAGCCCGCAGGAGGAATCAACTGCGTGAACGATGCACTGATTTATTACACCATCGTCAAGGAAGTGCTCGGCGAAGAATGGCTGAACAACGAACTGTTCCGCTTGGGAACCAGTCGTCTTGCCAACCTGCTGCTTTCGGAAATCAAGGGCGAGGAAATGAAATTCTTTTAAGAGGAAGCTGCATTTACCTATAAATAAAGCCTGATGGAGTGGGTTCCATCAGGCTTTCTCATATTATCAACCGGAAACAGTTCCGTCATTTTTCCCGCTCTACCACATAATCCAGATACCCGGCTAGCGCTACTTTTACCTCCGCATCGGGCAAAGAAGCCAGCAAAGAAAGAGCCTTTTCCTTATAGTCATACATCACTTGCGAAGCATACTCTATACCACCATTCTGCTTGGTAAATTCGATTAAATGGGCTATTTCGCCAGGCGTTGCCTCCCCATTCTTTATCTTTACGGCAATTTCTTCCGCTGTTTTATCCTTCACGGTATTGAGCACATGAAGCGCAGGTAGAGTCAACTTCCCCTCCACCATATCATTTCCGGTAGGTTTGCCTATTTCCTTGCTCTCGGAGTAATCGAAAATATCATCCTTAATCTGAAAACAGATACCAATATATTCGCCCAACAGACGGGCAAAAGCGACTTCCTCCTCACCCACCTGCACTGACAAGGCAGCCGCCTCGGCACAAGCGGCAAAAAGAGCCGCTGTTTTCTTACGTATTACGTCAAAATAAACTTCCTCCGAAAAGCTATGATTACTTACATTCGAAAGTTGAAGCAACTCTCCTTCAGCTAGTTTCTGCCCCAGCGAAGATACCAGACGGATAATCTCATAATTATTAGTCTGCTCCGCGTGCACAAGGCTTGTAGCCAGCAGATAATCACCCGCCAGTACAGATACCTTATTATTAAATACAGCATTTACCGAAAGCTGACCGCGACGCTCGGTACTTTCATCGACTACATCGTCGTGCACCAAACTGGCTGTATGAAGCAATTCCAAAGAAACTGCCGCATGAAGGGTGGCAGGAGTCACAGCCCCATAAAGGCGTGCTACCAATAAGACAAGAATAGGACGCATCATCTTGCCATTCCTCTTGCGTATATGAGTTATTACGCTGTCGAGCAATGCATTCGAATCGGAAAGAGGGGTGTCAAAAAGAGCTTTAAAATCCTCCAGTTCCGCTTCTATCGGGGTTTTGATAAGAGAGATACTATCCATTCACAACACTATTTGAGCACAAAAGTAATAATAAAACGCTTAATACGGTATTTTTTTGTACTTTTACCATGAAAAATTAATTAAATCTATGGAGTCAGACAATAAATTATTTCTTTTAGACGCTTATGCACTGATATATCGGGCTTATTACGCCTTTATCAAGAATCCCAGAATCAACTCCAAAGGGTTCAATACTTCAGCTATCCTCGGATTTGTCAATACCCTCGAAGAGGTGCTGAAAAAGGAGAATCCGTCACATATAGGAGTAGCCTTCGACCCCTCCGGCCCTACCTTCCGCCACGAAGCTTTCGAGCAATACAAAGCCCAGCGTGAAGAAACTCCGGAAGCTATCCGCCTCTCCGTACCTATTATAAAGGATATCATCCACGCCTACCGCATCCCGATTCTGGAAGTGGCAGGATACGAAGCCGACGACGTGATCGGAACTCTCGCCACTGAAGCCGGACGTCAGGGCATCACCACCTATATGATGACTCCCGACAAAGACTACGGCCAGCTGGTGACGGACAACGTATTCATGTATCGCCCCAAACATACGGGAGGTTTTGAAGTGATGGGCATCGAAGAAGTGAAAGCGAAGTTCGATATCCAGTCGCCCGCACAAGTAATCGATATGCTCGGACTGATGGGCGATGCCTCCGACAATATCCCTGGTTGTCCCGGTGTCGGTGAAAAGACTGCCCAGAAACTAATCGCCGAATTCGGAAGTATCGAAAATCTGCTGGAACATACCGACCAACTGAAAGGAGCCTTGAAAACGAAAGTGGAAACCAATAAGGAATTGATTACTTTCTCCAAATTCCTTGCTACTATCAAAATCGATGTTCCTATCCAACTCGAAATGGACAAGCTCGTCCGCGAACAGGCAGACGAAGATTCACTCCGACAAATTTTTGAAGAACTGGAATTCCGGACACTGATCGACCGGGTACTGAAAAAAGAAAATTCTGCCGGCGGAGTAACAATGGCAACCGGAAGCAAAACGGCAACGGCCAAAAGTGCTCCCTCTCCTCTTCCACTTTTTCCCGAAGAAGGAGGAGCCATACAAGGCGATTTATTTGCGAATTTTACGGGCAATGAGGCAGGCGAAGCCAAAAAATCGAATCTAGAGACGTTAGAAACGCTTAATTGCGACTACCAACTCATTGATACAGAGAAGAAAAGAGCTGAAATCATTCAAAAGTTACTTACATCGAAAATTCTCTCGTTAGACACGGAGACTACAGGAACGGAACCAATGGACGCCGAACTGGTCGGAATGAGTTTCTCTATCACCGAAAATCAGGCTTTTTATGTGCCGGTCCCCGACAATCGTGAGGAAGCATTAAAAATCGTCAACGAGTTCCGTCCGGTCTTCGAAAATGAGAACTCATTGAAAGTCGGACAAAATATCAAGTACGACATGATCGTTCTTGAAAATTACGGAGTGCAAGTGAAAGGTGCGCTCTTTGATACGATGATCGCCCATTACGTTCTTCAACCGGAACTTCGTCATGGAATGGACTATCTGGCAGAAATCTATCTTCACTATCAGACCATCCACATCGACGAACTGATAGGTCCGAAAGGGAAGAACCAGAAAAACATGCGCGATCTCGACCCGAAGGATATCTACCGCTATGCCTGCGAAGATGCAGACGTAACACTGAAGCTCAAAAACGTCCTGGAGAAAGAACTGAAAGAGAACGATGCCGAACGTTTGTTTTATGATATCGAAATGCCGCTTGTACCCGTATTGGTCAATATAGAACGGAATGGGGTATTGCTGGATACGGAAGCGCTCAAACAATCGTCTGTTCATTTCACCGCTCAGATGCAACGCATCGAGCAGGAAATTTATGAACTGGCAAGCGAAACCTTCAATATCGCTTCGCCCAAACAAGTAGGCGAGGTACTGTTTGACAAACTAAGAATCATCGAAAAAGCGAAGAAGACCAAAACCGGTCAGTACGTCACTTCGGAAGAAGTGCTCGAAAGCCTTCGGCATAAACATCCCGTAGTAGAAAAGATTCTGGAACACCGCGGACTGAAGAAACTGCTGGGAACTTATATCGATGCACTTCCCCAACTGATCAACCCGCGCACGGGACGGGTACACACGTCTTTCAACCAGACCGTCACCTCTACCGGACGCCTCAGCTCCAGTAACCCGAATCTGCAGAATATTCCTATCCGCGACGAGAACGGTAAGGAAATCCGCAAGGCATTTATCCCTGACGAAGGCTGCCTGTTCTTCTCTGCCGACTATTCGCAGATAGAACTTCGTATCATGGCACATCTCAGCGAAGACAAGAATATGATCGACGCCTTCCTCAGCAATCATGATATCCACGCAGCTACAGCTGCCAAAATATATAAGATCGACCTGAAAGACGTAGACTCCGATATGCGACGCAAAGCGAAAACCGCCAACTTCGGTATCATCTACGGCATCTCCGTATTTGGCCTTGCAGAGCGAATGAACGTAGACCGAAAGGAAGCCAAAGAACTGATCGACGGCTATTTCGAAACTTATCCAAGCGTGAAAGCCTATATGGAGAAGAGTATCCAGATAGCTCAGGAGAAAGGGTATGTAGAAACGATTTTCCACCGGAAACGCTTCTTGCCGGACATTAACTCACGAAACGCCGTTGTACGCGGCTATGCCGAGCGAAACGCCATCAACGCACCGATCCAGGGAAGCGCCGCAGATATCATAAAGGTAGCAATGGCACGCATTTATCAGCGATTCCAGACAGAAGGCATACAAGCTAAAATGATATTGCAAGTACACGATGAATTGAACTTCAGCGTGCCCGTCAACGAAAAAGAACGTGTAGAAGAGATCGTTATTGAGGAAATGGAACACGCTTACCGTATGCACGTTCCCTTGAAAGCAGATTGCGGCTGGGGCAAGAACTGGCTCGAAGCACACTAAAACAAGGTTTATCCTGCCATAACAAAACAGGATAAATCAGCTAAATAATGGAGAGGATGAGTTATAACATTATTTAACCCACTATCCAGAAAGCTAGGAAAAAGATCACTTCCCCAACGAAGTGTTTCATTCTATATCCGGCAGGTTGACTGCCGGATATTTTTTTGTCACCAATCTTGGCAAAAAGCAAGGTATCACCTTAGCCATCATCTGACATTTTGGTATTATTTTAGCTTTATATTTGCATAAATACCGAATAAATATATAACTTTGCAGCGTAATACAAGAGTATTACTAGACAAATGAAAGAATAATGCTAAAATCAAATAGCCATGAAAACAAAAGTATCTTTAAAAATGTTTGTTCTATCCGTAGTTCTTCTCATGACCTCTTTTGTTGCTTCTGCACGCAGTTATGATGGTCAGTTGGTTTATAATCCAGTAGAAGAAAATGGAGTAATGGTAGGTCAGACCGTTTACAAAATGAACGGAAGTACACTTGCCAACTATATGAAGTATAACTACAAGTACGATGACAACAAGCGCATGATTGAAAGCGAGACCCTAAAATGGAACAGTACCAAAGAGGAATGGGAAAAAGATCTCCGCATCAATTATACATACGAAGGAAAAACTGTAACAACCAATTACTATAAATGGAACAATAAGAAACGCGCTTACGTGTTAGTTCCAGAAATGACAGTGACCATGAACAATACTAATTTGTAACAGCATTTTTTTAACAACATACTCTCTCATTCTAATATTCTAACAAATAGAAAACGCCGTTCCTGATGAAGAAACGGCGTTTTCGCATCTATCTTAAGGAGTAATTGTCACAACACAAAAAACCGGTCCTGCAACCCTTTCAGAAAACTTCGGGAAATCACCAGATCACTCTTATCATGAAAAGGCGGATAGAGCTGACAACACTTCCCATCAATCATCGCCAGATAATTAACATTAACAATAGCCGACTGACTGATCTGAATAAAAGCTTGTGAATAACCAATGATATCTTCGGCTTTTGTATTTCGCTTCAGATTCAATCGGGTCTGATTGAACAGGACTACCTGCCACTGCCGCTTGTCTTTCAGATATTCGAAATAACCGATCTCTTCCAGTCTCAAAAGCTTGAAACCTGTCACCGTACTGATCATAAACATTCCCTGTTGCGGCATCAAAGCGCTGACAGAAGAAGAAAAAGAGGAAGAAGGAGTTGCCGGTATCGAAGCTACAGCCTTCCGGTAGCGCTCTATAACAACTTTCAGATCTTCCGTCTCAAAAGGTTTCAGTAAGAAATCGAAGGCGGACTCACGCAGGGCCTGAAGCAAATACTTATCATACGAAGTATAAAAGACAACTTTCATATCCCACAGCACCTCATCGCGCATCTCACTCAACAAGTTAAGCCCCAGCACATCCGGAAGTTCCACATCCAGAAACAACAGATCCGGACGGAGTTCCATTATCATCTTCTTGCCTTTTGCGCCATTATTTGCAGTTCCTTTTATTTCAAGTTCCTGATAAGCGCCCAGTTCTCTGCGCAAAGCATCGATTGCCGTACGCTCATCATCTACAATAACGACTTTATATTTATCTTCTGCATTCATCATAAATCATAAGAAAAATGAAACGGTATAAACACCGACACTTGCGTACCGGTCTGCCCATCGTTTCGGTTATCTATATTGAAACGTATCTTCTCATTTTTATTCTTTGTATTGAGTAGCTGTATCGTTTGATAGAGCACTTTCAGCCCCGTTCCCGTTCCTCTGGTCGAAGAAGCCACTTGCGGAAGATACCCCCGCCCGTTATCACAAATCACGATACGGACTCCTTTTCCTTCACGGGAAATACGGATAGTCAATTCCTTCTCATCATCTTTTCCGGCCAGCCCGTGCTTAATCGCATTCTCTACCGGAATCTGTACAATCATGGAAGGAATCATTATACTTTTTGCATCCAACCCCTCCTCCACTACGACCGAAACTGTGAAGTCTTCGCTGACACGTCCACTTTCCAGGCGGATATATGACTGTACAAAATCCAGCTCGTCCTGCAAAGAAACACTTAGTTTTTCTGTCAGTTCAAGACTCCGGCGGAGATATTTGACCAGTTCCATCAGATTATTCTTCACCTCTTCCGATCCATTGAACTGATTAATTTCACGCCCCAGCACATTGAAAGTGAAATGGGGAGAAATCCGGCCCCGCAAATTCTCCATACGGACGCGATTTATCTGCTGGAAGAAACGTTCACGAAGAAACTCCCGTTTTTTCCGCATATACCAGATGATTACCACCGTTCCGGCTACCAGCAACAGGCAGACAAGTACCCAAATATACATACTCAGTTTCAAGACACGCACTTCACCCGCCTGCCGTTGAATCTGCATTTCCTTGCGCAATACGATCGTGTCCTGACGGTAACGCATATCCAGTTCGGCTACACGGGTACGAATCCGTTCGCTACGGATGGAGTCATTCAGTTGATAATCACGTTTCAGATACTCATATGCATTACGGTAGTCACCTGCCTTTTCATAATAATGTTGCAGATACTGGTTGCGTATAGTAAGCATATTGGCATCCACGTGTCCGGTAGAAGCAGTCCGTGCTATCATTTCCCTGGCACGAGCGATATTTCCTTTTTTCAGAGAAAGCTCAATCATCAGGGTTTCAATGTAGTGCATGGCGGAGTTGTTCTTTATCTCCGAAAAGTAACGGTAACCTTCATTCAGATTGTTTTCGGCAGAATCCAGCCGGTTCGTCAGCAGATAAAGATCGCCCAGATTAACTTTCGAAAGATTGCTTTCGAATACCATTTGCGGGTAATCCGCTATCAGCTCCGCTGCTTGCCGCATATAGACCAGGGCTTCCTGATAATCTTTCTTATAATAGTAATGATTTCCCCGATTATTAAGATACACCCACTTTTCGCTGACTGTCATTTCATCAAAGAACTGTCCTGCCAATTCGTAATAATGATTGGACAAATCAAAATCACGCAAGTCCATGTAAGTCTGTCCCAGTCCGCAATAGACCGGAAATTTGGAATGTTCCGACAGATGCAGGGAGTCGCAGATAAACAATGCTCTCCGGTAATAGGAAGCGGTATGTGCCAGTTCGCCACGATGCAGATGGGCATCCGCCAGATTCATACAGATATCCGACAGAAGATGCGCCTTATCTCCTTTCAGACGGTAAGCATAGGATTTCTCATAATAAGCAACCGCCGAATCGGGCTGATTGAGTTGCATCCAGACATTTCCCTCAATGTTATACACATCCGAAAGCACATCATTCCATCGCGGGCAGGCAGCTGCACGCTTATCATACTCTTTTACAGGGCGGTTATAATAGAGGATAGAGTCGAAATCGGACGAGATGAAGAAAGTCTTTCCATACAATCCCATCAAGCGGTAATAACTCATCGAGTCCTGTGCCTGACGCATTGCGTTACGCAATAAAGAACGTGAATAAGGTAAGTTGGAAAACAGGGAATCTTGTGCACGGACTTCTAAAGAATCGATAAGTGACTGTTCACACAAAGCGTGACTGCGGTGCCTATCCACGCAACTGCAGTTCCACAATATCAACAACCCTATCAACCCAAATAGCTTCATAGTAGATTTCGCTTTATTCATCCCCTTGTCCGTGTTGAATTTTGAATGCCACAAAAATACATTAATTATATTGAATCTCAACGAAATTTATTATTTTTTTAATACCTTTGTCCCCATATAAACATGAGTAACTGACCTAATGAGTCCATTGAACTTTACCCACATTCTGACACAGGCAGTCGATGAGCTATCGGAAAGCGAATCTTACAAAGGGCTGTTTCATCAACATAAAGATGGCGAACCATTGCCCTCTGCTAAAGTTTTGTATGAAATTATCGAGCTTTCACGTGCCATTCTCTTCCCCGGATACTACGGAAATTCCACCATCAACAGCCGGACAATCAATTATCACATCGGTGTAAATATCGAAAAGTTATTTGACTTGCTCACAGAGCAAATCCTGGCCGGACTATGTTTCAGTACGGCTGAAGGAGACTGCAATGTCTGCTCGGAGTCGAGAAGAGAAGAAGCCGCCCGACTGGCTGCGAACTTTATCAGTAAACTACCCGCCATGAGAAGAATACTGGCTACGGACGTAGAAGCTGCCTACAACGGTGACCCCGCCGCCAAGAGCTACGGTGAAGTTATTTTCTGCTATCCCGCCATTAAGGCAATCAGCAACTATCGTATTGCGCACGAACTGCTGGAACTGGGTGTTCCCCTGATTCCTCGCATGATCACGGAAATGGCTCATAGCGAGACGGGTATCGATATCCATCCGGGAGCGAAGATAGGCAGTCACTTTACCATAGACCACGGAACGGGTGTCGTGATCGGCGCTACAAGCATTATCGGGAACAATGTCAAATTATATCAGGGTGTCACCCTGGGAGCAAAAAGCTTCCCGCTGGATGCCGACGGAAAACCGATCAAGGGTATCCCACGCCACCCGATACTGGAAGACAATGTCATAGTCTATTCAAACGCCACCATCCTTGGAAGAATTACTATCGGAAGCGACGCAACCGTAGGAGGAAATATCTGGGTAACGGAAAACATTCCCGCCGGAGCAAAGATTGTACAGACAAAAGCAAAGAAATAAAATCAATAAACTATATATGAGCGAACAATTCGAGATGATAGCCAAGACCTTCCAAGGACTGGAAGAGATACTTGCTGAAGAACTTACAACACTAGGAGCCAACGATATCCAGATAGGACGTCGCATGGTTTCATTTACAGGAGACAAGCGTATGATGTACAAGGCAAATTTCTGCCTCCGTACTGCTATCCGCATTCTGAAACCGATCAAGAATTTTACGGCAAAGGATGCTGATGAAGTTTACAACCAGATACAGGCCATTCCATGGGAAGAGTATCTTGATGTGAACAAGACGTTTGCGATAGACGCAGTTGTATTCAGCGAAGAATTTCGCCATTCAAAGTTCGTCTCGTACAAAGTGAAGGACGCCATCGTGGACTATTTCCGTGAAAAGACAGGCAAACGCCCGTCGGTACGCATCAATAATCCGGATGTACTACTCAATATCCATATTGCACATACCACTTGTACGTTGTCTCTGGACTCTTCCGGAGAGTCGCTTCATCGTCGCGGATACCGCCAGGAACAGGTAGAAGCTCCGTTGAACGAAGTACTGGCTGCCGGTATGGTTCTAATGACAGGATGGCGCGGTGAATGTGACCTGATTGACCCGATGTGCGGTTCGGGCACGATTCCTATAGAAGCTGCACTGATCGCAAGAAACATCGCTCCGGGAGTATTCCGCAAAGGATTCGCATTCGAGAAATGGGTAGATTTCGATTCGGAGATGTTCGATGAGATTTACAATGATGATAGTCAGGAGCGCGAATTCACCCATAAGATTTACGGATATGACAACAGTCCGAAAGCGAATGAAATAGCGACGCATAATATAAAAGCGGCGGGTGTATCCAAAGATGTGACGCTGAAACTGCAACCGTTCCAGCAATTCGAACAGCCGCAGGAGAAGTCCATCATCGTGATGAATCCTCCTTATGGCGAACGTATCTCTACCAATGACCTGCTCGGACTGTACCAGATGATTGGCGAACGTCTGAAGCATGCATTTGTAGGAAACGAGGCTTGGGTACTCTCTTATAGAGAAGAATGCTTCGATCAGATCGGGCTGAAACCAAGCAAGAAAGTGCCGTTGTTCAATGGCGCATTGGAATGCGAGTTCCGCAAATACGAGATTTTCGACGGGAAATATAAGGAGTTCAAGAGTCAGGAGGGAGAAGGAGAAGAGAAGAAAGAGACTGAAGGAGGCTATGATACTCCCAGACCCAGAGAAAGAAAGGAATTCAAACCACGCAGAGAAGGCGAGTACAAGCCACGTCGAGAAGGGGAGTTCAAACCTCGTAAAGAAGGAGACTTCAAGCCGAGACGGGAAGAAGGAAGCTTTACCCGGGATGACAGGGACAGAAAGCCTAGAGGCGAGTTCCGTGGGGAAAGAGATTCAAGAGCTCCAAGAGAATTCAGAGGAAATCGGGAGCCTAGGATACCGAAGAAGGAAGAAGAGTAATTTCATAGATAGTTAACGGCATCTCACTAAAAAAATGCCATTAACTTATTGATAGACAATATAAGGTCGCATCTTGCGATCTTATCATTTGATGAGTAAGAAAGCGAATTGAATATCTCGAAAAAGACGTATCATCCGACAGAGAAAGACAACTCTCCTGAACAGGGTAAAATAGAAGGATTTAAAACCAATAAAGATAAATAAAAGCAATGAGTAAAATTGGAAAAAGAGCCATTCTGATATTGCTGGCGCTACCAATCGGATTCAATGTTATGGCACAGGAAATCAAAAAGCTGACACTGGAAGACTTGATTCCGGGCGGCGAGACCTACCGTTATGCAGAAAACCTCTACGGTCTGCAATGGTGGGGAGACGTGTGTATCAAACCAAGTACCGACACCATCTACACTGTTCAACCCAGAACAGGGAAAGAGACAGTGCTGACTACCCTCGGACAAATCAACAAAGTACTGGCAGACAATAAAGCAGGGAAACTGCCGACCCCGTACTCAATCCGCTACCCGTGGGCGGACAAACCGCAAATGTTACTGAAAATATCCGGTAAGTATATCGTATACGATTTCGAGAACAACCGGATTGTCAGCACACTGAAGCTGAAAGATAAAGCAGCCAACGAAGATTATTGCGTCGCCAACGGAAACGTAGCCTACACAGTCAACAACAACCTGTATGTGAACGAACAGGCAATCACCGACGAATCCGAAGGCATCGTCTGCGGGCAGTCTGTCCACCGCAATGAGTTCGGCATCAACAAAGGTACCTTCTGGAGCCCGAAAGGCAACCTGCTCGCTTTCTACCGTATGGATGAAAGCATGGTGACACAATACCCGCTTGTAGACATCACTGCACGTGTAGGCGAAGTAAATAACGTACGCTATCCGATGGCAGGAATGACGAGCCATCAGGTAAAAGTAGGCATTTACAACCCTGCTACCGGTAAAAGCATTTATCTGAATGCAGGCGATCCGACAGACCGTTATTTCACTAACATCAGCTGGGCACCGGATGAAAAGAGCCTCTACCTGATCGAAGTAAACCGCGACCAGAATCATGCCAAACTCTGCCAGTACAACGCAGAGACAGGAGAACCCATGGGAGTTCTCTATGAAGAAATGCACCCTAAATACGTTGAACCGCAAAACCCCATCGTATTTTTGCCGTGGGACCCTACCAAGTTCATCTATCAAAGTCAGCGTGACGGCTACAATCACCTTTATCTCTTTGAGACAAATGCAGCAAACATGAAAGGTGAAACCTATAATAGTGCCAACGGCGGTAGTTATTTCCAGGCCGGTAAAGTAAAACAGCTAACCAAAGGCAACTGGCTGGTCAGCGAAATCCTAGGATTCAACACAAAGCGTAAAGAGGTCATCTTCACTGCCGTAGAAGGCTTGAGAAGCGGCCATTTTGCAGTAAACGTAAGTAATGGAAAGATAAGCGAGCCGTTTGAGAACTGCAAGGAAAGCGAACATAGCGGAACACTTAGCGCCTCTGGTACATACCTTATCGACCGTTATTCCACCAAAGACCAACCCCGCGTCATCAACCTGGTAGACACCAAAAACTTCAAAGAAACAGCCAACTTGCTGACAGCCGAAAATCCTTACGACGGATACCAGATGCCAAGCATCGAAACCGGAACAATCAAAGCGGCAG
>OHQO01000815.1_pt1 | contig 13276 bp, 10 predicted proteins | sample 1578051 | NCBI WGS metagenome assembly OHQO01 (sample SAMEA3879592, study PRJEB24766) | human gut metagenome | biome: human-associated habitat; feature: feces | place: USA | collected 1985/1987 | reverse complement strand
TCCGTTACTATCCATAAAACTTCTCGGATAAATCTGATAAACAACTGCTTCTTTCCACCATGCTTTCTGCATCTTCATTCCTCCTTACAAATCAGCCGTCATGATCTCGATGACTGCCTGTCCGATCTCTTTGTCTAAATTCGTCGTTTCAAGTTCTCCTAAGATATCTGCCAGATTCTTTCCACTTCTTAAAAGCTGGTATGCAGACTCTTTTGCCAGATTACTGCCCTGCGCCTGATTCAGCAGGTCATACACACGCTCAAGTGTATGATTGTCATTTAACGCCAGTTTCTGTCCAAAAACAACTTCAAGTTTTTCATCCACTGACACTTTCGGAATATGGATTCTGACACATCCCATCTTCGGCTCATATTCGTATTTGACTTCCACTTCTTTCCCGCCTGCGTATAGTTTAGGAACCGATTCCTTTACCCCACACAGATCGATTGTATATGCACGTTTTTCCGGGATCAGATCTTTCTGTCCTTTTGCACCTTCAATCGTAAATATTCCGTTTTCCCAATCAAAACGCATTTCAGTAAAACAGCAATTTATTCCGTCCCTGTAATCTTCTGTCTCTCCGTCATCTTCATAATGTGTATAATGTCCATCTTCTCCACCATAGACTCTTATGATGAGTTCATCCGGATTCTTCAGAAAATCCTTTCCAAACAATTCTTTCTGCATTGGGATGATGGCTCCTGCCTTTACAAGCACCGGTATACTGTTCAGGTCACGGAACATCCACAGTACTTTTTCGCCTTTATAGATCAGTCCTGTAAAGAAATCATGATAACATCCCTCCGGTATCCATACCTTTACTTTTCCTTGATTCAAAATATCGATCTGGTCACTTGTGATCGGTGCGACCATCATATCGGTTCCAAAAAGATACTGGTTATTGCTTACTCCTTCCACAAACGAAAGTTCCCGGACCGGATAAGCCTGTTCATTTTCCGGATAATCATAATACATCGGGGCAATCAGAGGACGGTACTCTTTGTATGCCAGATAATTCATAGTATAGATATACGGCAGTAACTGATGTCTCAGCCGCAGGGCTTCTCCCATTGCCTGTTCCACCTCGCTTCTGAAATTCCACGGTTCTTTCCCACTGAATGACATTTTGGTGCTGTGCAGGCGGTTGACCGGCGAAAATGTGCCAAGTTCATACCAGCGTGCCTCCATGACATCTGACCTGTTTCCCAGCATATGACCACCGATATCATGGCTCCACCAACCATACCCTATATTGGATGCTGTTGCTGTAAAATAAGGCTGGAAATCCAGAGACTCCCACGTCACAACTGTATCTCCCGAAAACCCTATCGGGTATCTGTGTGAACCAGGTCCCGCATAACGTGAAAATGTCATTCTTCTCTTTCCATCCCGGCCACTGTCAAGATAATGGTAGTGGTTTAACATCCATAGTGGATCCAGCCCCTTCACTGCTGTATGACCACCTTGCTGCCAGTCAAGCCACCAGAAATCCACGCCATCCTCCTCAAGTGGGTGATGCACGATCTCAAAATAGTTTTCCAGAAATTTTGGATTTGTGATGTCAAACTCGACTGGTTCATCGGTTGCAGGATCCACTCCCATTGCCTCTGCCATCTCTTCATACATGCTCTCACTTCCCCGGATGCCAAGCGCCGGGTGGACATTTAACGTCACTTTCATTCCTCTGTCATGAAGATCATCCGCAAATGCTTTTGGATCCGGAAACAGTTTTCTGTTCCATGTATAACCGGTCCAACCGGAGCCGTATTTCGGATCAATATCTGTTATATGCCAGTCCATGTCAATGACGGCTACAGAAAACGGTATTTCTTCGTTCAAAAAACGATCCATCAGTTTTTTGTACTCTTCCTGTGAATATTCATAATATCTGCTCCACCAGTTACCGAGTGCATATTTCGGGAGCATCGGCACTCGCCCTGCAGCTCTCAGGAAATCCCTCACCGCCCCTCGGTAATCATGCCCATAGGCAAACAGATAAAAATCCTCTCCTGTCTGCTTTCGCTCTTTCACCCATCCGTCTTCTGTGAGCAGAATGGTTTTTGAATCGTCAAGCACTGCAAATCCGTCTCTGGAAAGAATGCCTTTTTCCAGCGGGATGCTGCCATTTGCCTCGTCAAGTGTGCGTGCCGTTCCAAAAAGATTACGGTCTTCATTCTTTCCATAATACCATTCGAGATCACATCCGTTGTCCGGTTTTCTCAACCTCACACTAAGGATACTTTCTTCAAATGGTTTTCCATCATACCGTATCCGTAAGCTTTTCGTCTGGATCTCCATATACTCTTTTTTATGTCTTATCTCAAACGGAACATCCTCAAGATCCCTGTACCAGATCACCTGAGATGCATCATCTACAAATTCACCGGATCTGTCATATTCAAATCTGACCAGCCTGTCTGTCAGAAATGTAATTCGATATCCTGCTCCTGTGATCACATTTTCCGGTCTTGCCTTTGGTTTTCTATCGCATATGAACTGTTGTTTCATCATGTGTTATACATCCTTTCGTATCCTGACTTTTGAAAAAATCTTCTTTAAGAAAAAGCTGTTGATCCATGCAACCCCTGAAATGCCGATCAAAAACCATATTCCAAATGTAACTGGAATTCTGGCAACCAAGAAAAATGGAAAAACATTTATGCCCAGCATCAGCAGCGTGTATGGAATATTGGATATTCCAAGCAATAACGCATTCTTTACGGTCGCTTTCAGGCTGTTTTCAAAGTAAGACTCCATCGGAAACGCATAAGTAAAAATCTCTGCCACTAATATCCCGCCAGCGACCACAAGTACCTGCAAAATGTCCAGTCTGCTGTCTGTGGCAAAAATCTGATAATCCAGATATAACATTGCAACGACTGCAACACCCACAAGGTAAATGATCGTGGATGACCTGAAACATTCTTTAAACAATTTCCAAAAATCCTTTGTCAGATATCCCTCTCTTTTTTCCTGTATGCGAAAGATGCATCCATAAACAGCTGTTATGGATGCCCCTATCGTAATAATCGGAATACAAAAGAGGATAGCTAACAGATTTAATCCAACCAGATCTGCGATCCGGTTTAATACCTTTACAAACTTTCCATCATTCTGCAGCATTTTTCTCTCCTATGTTCTTATGCCAAAAATTCGTTTTTTCCTTTTTCTACAGTAACCATCTGTCCCATGATCTCTGCCATGAAAGCTGTGCCCTCGTTGATAACTTCCACTCCATCTTTGCAGACTGTGACATCAAGTTTATTTCCTTTCCAATAAATCGGGTATGTAAATTTTTCCCACTGTTTTGGACAATTTGGAGCAATACGGAGATGACCGTCACGGATTCTTATTCCACCGAATCCCATTACCACATCCTGCCATACACCTCCCATATTTGCACTGTGGATTCCTGCATCCGAGGATTTCATCTCCTGTCCAAGATCGGTAAGTGCAGCACTCATGAACATTTCATAAGCCTCTTTCTCCATACCAAGGTCACATGCAGTGATACTGTGGATCGCCTTGGAAAGAGATGAATCATGCAGTGTTCTTGCTTCATAGTATACATAGTTCTTTGCCTTATTATCCGGTGTTGTGATATCTTCCATCTGATACAGAAGTTCTACAATATCAGCCTGTTTACCTGCCTGCATTTTCTGTACATCTTCCCCTGAATAATCATGAAAGATCGTTCCCACAACAGAAGCATTCTTATACACAGAAAGATCTATTTCTTTTAGATCAAAGTATCCGTCAAACTGAGGAATAATCCCTGTTTTTTCATCCGGCTGCGGCAAATAAAGTTTCTTCATTTTATCTTTCAGTTCTTCCTCTAACTGTTCTAATGATGTACCCTCTTCCTGCATTAATTTCTGCATTTTCCCGTAGATATCTTTCTTCTCATCACGGATGCATGCAATTACCTGTGCTGCTAGTCTCATATTTTCATGTGCCATATAATTCGTATATGCATTATTATCCACATGTTCTTTGTACTCATCCGGTCCTATAACATCACGGATTTCATATCTGTTGTTTTCTTCAATCCACTCCAGACGGCTGTTCCAGAAACGTGCGGTCTCGATTATCATTTCATATCCATATCTGTCCATGAAATCCTGATCGCCTGTTGCTGTATAATACTGCCATAATGCAAAAATAATATCCGAAGTGATATGCTGCTCTATCACACCGGTCAGGCAGATCAGCGGCTCTCCTGTATGTACATTTACTCCAGTGATATATGGTGTGACTTCCCCATCACTGATCCACGCAGCTTCCCATGGATACATTGCTCCTTTATAGCCGTTCTCTTTTGCTTTCTTTCTTGCGCCATACAGTCCCTTATAACGGAATTCCAGAAGTGTCCTTGCCACTTCCGGCTCTGCCATCTGGAAATACGGGAAAATAAAAGTCTCTGTATCCCAGAACGAATGTCCCTTGTAGCCTTCTCCGCTGAGTGCCTTTGCTCCTATGCCAACCCGGTTGTCTTCTTTCCGCACCATGATCTGAAGATGATATAATGCAAAGCGGACAGCCACCTGCGCATCGTCTTCCCTGCTATCGATCACGATATCCTGTTTTTTCCAGATTGCTTCCCAGACTTCCCTGCTTTCCTGCAGGAGTGTCCGGTATCCCTTGCATTCTGCTTCCTTTAAGTTCTCCAGTCCATTTGCATATACCGTCTCTTTATCCGGCTCTTTTCCCGATCCTGTATACTCAAGATCCCTGCTGGAATGAACCGTTGAGATTTTCTCTACACGTGCCGTCTCTCCTTTCGGGATATCCAGTTGGATCTTCGCATGGATCTTTCTTCTGTCATCTACGATCTTATATGCGGTCTCCTCTGTTTTCTCTCCATCCAAAAATACGTCATGAACAGTACTGACTGCGATCGCAACTTCTGATTCTGTCGTGACCATTCCCATCTGCAGATATTTTTCATCGAATGCACGCTTTGATACTTCCGTGAGATGCTGGGCACCATTATTGGTCACCTGTGCGTTGATTCCGCTCACAACCGTTGCTTTTACGTCGCAGTTTACAGGTTTGATCTCAACATATGCACCGATCACATGTACGTTCTTATAAGACACAAAACGATGGAAAGACAGCTGCACGACATCCCCGTTTTTTCCTTCCCACAGGACATTACGGCAGGTTTCCCCCGTATAAAGATTTAATGTTCTTGAATACTCTTTTAGATTGTCCTCTGTCATGGAAAAACGTTCACCATTAAGTTCGATTTCCATATTCACAATATCAGAAACATTCGGAAGTTCAGTTGCTTCCTCTTTGCTTGCTTTGTTGAATGTTCCTGTGATGAACATACCCCTGACAGTATCCACATATCTTTCTTCCAGCGAATTGCGGAGGCCTAAATAACCATTCCCCTGTGTGAAGATGGACTCACATTTTCCAGTATATTTCTCATGAAAGCTGGTCTCCTCAATGATCCAGCTTGTCTCTGCCCCTGTTCCTTTTCTGTAATTCATAACTGGCATAGCTTCATTCTCCTTTATTAACCTTTAATTCCGGATGCAGCAACAGATTCCTGTACCTGCTCCTGTGCAAAGCAATATACAATGATCGCCGGAACTACTACGAGTGTGAGTGCCGCAAACATTTTCGTGTAATCGTACGATAATGACTGGTTAAAAAACTGTAATGCAACCGGCAGCGTCCTGTTCTTCTCTGATGATGTAAGAAGTGCTGCATAGAAATATTCATTCCAATTGCCGAGAAACATTAAAATTCCAGCGGTAGAGAGACCTGATTTCGCAAGTGGAAGATTGATCATAAAAAATGTACGGAAAAACCCTGCACCATCAATCGTAGCAGCCTCATCCAATTCTTTTGGAACTCCCATAAATGCCGATTTCAAAATAAAAATCGACATTGCAATACCGCTTCCCAGATATACAAGGATCAAACCTGTTTTGGTATCATACAGATGCATGGAATTGATCAGCGAAAAAATCGGCTGTGCTTTTGCATGACCCGGAACAAGCATTGTAATTGTAAATAGTGCAAAAATAAGATTTCTTCCCGGGAACTCATATTTCGCCAATACATAGGCTGCCATTGCAAAACAGATCAGGGATATCACCGTAGATATCAGCGATATCATCAACGAATTGCCAAAATAACTAAAGAAATCATATTTCTGGAACAGATATGTGTATGCCTCTTTTGCTGTTGTAATACCTGTTGGCAGTGTAAATGGTCCCTCCAGAATCTGTGCATTCGTTTTAAAGGAGGATAATGCCACCCATACGATTGGGAATACACTCAGCATAATAACAATGAATTCTGTTCCATAAATCAGGATATTTGTTAATATTTTTTTTATCACATTCATGATTGTTCCTCCTAGTAGATTGAATCATTCATACGGAATGCCTTTGTTACAATGTACATAACCAGTAAACCGATAAGGAACATGATCACACCGATCGCATTGGCAAATCCGTAGTTGTAATCTGTGATCGCACGTACCAGCAGTACAGATAAACTCATCGTATCATCACCAGGTCCTCCGGCTGTCGTAAGTGCGATCGCTTCATACATGGAGATACGTGATGTGATAGAACATAACATTCCGGTTCCTATGGAGATCCGGCAAAGAGGAAGTTCCACGAAACGGATCAACTGCCATCCATTCGCTCCGTCAAGTTTTGCTGCTTCGATCAGTTCTTTTGGAATCGCCATTAAATCATTCAATACGATCAATGTGACAATAACTGCATAAAACAGCCACGTAAGGGTAACTGCCCAGAATGCATATGGACTCTGGTAGAACCACTGCACCGAAAAATCTTTATCAAATACACGTATCACTGAGTTTAAAACACCCATCTGGTCATTGAAAATAAACCGGTAGATCAATGCCCACGCTGCTGCTGAAATAATATTTGGTATCATAAATACAGAACGTGTGAATTTCCATCCGTGAGGTTTCAGATATAAAACAAATGCCGTGAGTACACCAAATCCTACATGGAACGTCATTGCAATAGCCGACCATAAAATCAGGTTTTTGATCGATGCTGCAGAAGCACTGTTGGTAAAGAGTTTTATATAGTTACTGATCCCATTAAAAGAAGGAGCATTAAATCCATCCCATTTTGTAAATGATGTTGTAAGCATCACAGCGATCGGCTGTACATAAAACATCACAAATATAATAATTGTCGGAAGAAGGAATGCGTAAATCCATTTAAAATTTTTAACCTGCACTTTTCCGTATTTTTTCTTTTTTGTCATAATATTCCCTTTCCTTTCAGAAATATTCATTATTTTCAGATAAATTCCGCATCCAGAAGGCAATCTTCTGAAAGAAAAAGGGGAATCAATTTGTCCGTAAATGATTCCCCCTCCATGATTTCATCGATTATTTGTCACCAGCTTCAGCGGCTTTTGTTGTAAGAATCTCACAGAACTCTTTCGGAGTAATCTGTCCATTTACTAACTGCACAAGATTGGTTCCAAATACACTGTTTGATACGGATTCAGGCATAATTTTTGATACATTAGGAACGATATTTGTATCAGATGTCAGTAACTCGGTCTGCTGTTTTACCAATGGTTTTTCATCTAACTTCGAAAGAAATTCATCGCTATAGGTAAGATTCGGTATCTGGCATCCCTCTGTAAGTGCAAATGTCTCTAACTCATCTTTTGAATAAATAAATGCAAGAAATGCTTCTGCACATTCTCTCTCTTCATCCGTACCACCATTGGTAAGCGTCCATCTGCCAAATACTTTTGTTTCACAGATTGACACATTGCCAGGATAATAATCCGCTTTTACATCCGCTCCGTTAAATCCATTAGACCAGTTATCAGAAGCACTGTCCACGAATTCGGAGTTCATCCAGGAGCCATTGCAGATAACGGCTGCCTGATCAGACATGAATGCATTGGCTGCGTCTGCATATGCTGCACCAACTGCATTAGCGGATGCATTTGTTTTCCAGATCTCTGTTAATTTTGTTACAGCATTTACGAATGCCGGCTCTGTGTAATCGTAGCATTTGGTTCCTTCATTCGATTGAAGCCATTCTTTACCGCCATCTTCATTTGCGATCAATGCCGTTAATAACAATGCTGATGTCCATGCATTGTCAACTGTCTGGAGCGCAAATTTGTTGTCACCAAGAGAACTGATAAATTCATCCATTGTCATGGATGAAACTGTTTTCTCCGGTGAGTACAGTGCTGAGTTATAGTATAAACCTGTGTTAGAAAGTGTGATCGCCGGCACACTGATGATATCACCGTTCTCCTGTGTACAATATTCCAAAGAAGCATCTACGCAAAGCTCTTTGATCTCCGGATGTTCATCCAGAAAATCGTTCATCGGGTAATACAGTTTTCCCGGGATCATTGCTGTCTTGATCCATTCTATGTCAGGTGTCTGGATCAGTGTCGGAAGTGAATCAGACTGTGCCAGCTGGCTGATCTTGTCTGTATAAGATGCCTCAACGACTTCCTCTAATTCAATATGATATTTTCCTTTGTTTGCCTCATTAAATCTCTCAACGGCAGGTTCAAAATATACAGCGCCAACATTTTCTCCTACGCAGAAGGTCGGGATTGTAAGTGTGATCTCACCACTTCCCGACGCACTGTTATTGCTGCTGTCTGAACCACCACACGCTGCAAGGGAAGCTGTCATTGCTGCTACAAGTAAAATTGATAAAACTCTTTTTTTCATCTTTTTCCTCCTAGTGATAAACGTGTAAAAAGCAAAAATCCAAAACGTTTTGGTAACTGTTGAGTTAACAATATACCAAAACCTTTTGGATTTCAAGCTTTTTGTGTATTTTTTTATTTTTTCGTCATATTTAACAATTTTTATTGTATAATTTGTATACTTCTTACAATTTTGCTTTCGTTGATGTGCGTTTCATCAGCTTGTATTCCATAGGTATCCAGTCCGGTACGCGGTTTCCATCAATCATGCTGACAACTGTGTTGGCACAGGCTACTCCCATTTCATATGGATACTGTTTGACAGATGTGATTCCCCCATGGATATATTTTGAAACAGTAAAATCATCAAAACCAGCGACAGCCACATCTTGCGGCACCTGCATTCCAAGCTGCATCATGCCATCGATCGCTCCGATTGCAATGCCGTCGCTTGCGCAGAAAAATGCATCAATCCCCGGATAGCGGCGCTTTAACTCCATTGCTTTCTGCATTGCCGTACTTTGGTCAAACTGGCAGTCCACGATCCATTCTTCCCTGACGCGGAAACCATGCTTCTCTAATGCACGCTTGTATCCGCTTTCCCTTCGTTCTGACACCTGTGCCATTTTCTTACCGGAAAGCATTGCTATGTTGCAGTATCCATTCTCGATCAGATGCTCGACCTCCTCGAAGGATGCTTTCTCATTATCTGCGGAAACTTCTCTTACGTTATCGCCATCCATGGCTACATCCACAAGGACGCATGGGATCTCACTGTTTTTGATCTGCTCATAATACGGCATGTCCATGGCAAGACCGTAAACGATAATCCCCGTTAATTTCTTCCTCTTGCAGATCTGTCCAAAGCTTATTTTCAACTGTTTATCGGACGGCATTGTCAGGATTGTAAATTCATACTCCATTTTTTGTGCCACCTTGTAAATTCCGCTTGTAAGTCCATACATGATGCCGCTTGGATCTTCCTCCAGCAGTTCTCCTGCGATCAGCAGTGCGATCGTCTTCTTCTGTATCCCTCTCAGTGAGCGTCCTGCCTCATCCGGCATATAATCCAGACGCCTCGCAATTTCTACGATCTTCTGCCTTGTCTGTTCATTCACATCTTTATATCCATTCAGTGCGTGGGATACCGTAGTCATCGATACCCCAGCCTCATGTGCAACGTCATGAATTGTCGTCCTCTTATTCAGAACTTCTTTTTCCTGCTTATCCATACAAACTCCCCCGATTTATCAGATTTCCACAAATTAATACCTATCTTATCACATTTTTCCATTATATTCCATCTGCAAAAATGAGGAATGCATGTGTCACGTTCCTATTTTGCGATGTCCAACAGATCCCTGAATGCTGACAGTTTATAATCTGCTTTGTCATAACCCGCTGCGTCGCCGATTGCTATAGATGTCATGTGTCCTGAAACTGCCGCATCGATTCCCGCATACGCATCTTCCACAACACCGCATTCTTCCGGTTTTAAACCTAAAAACTCTGCGGCTTTTAAGAAAACTTCCGGATCCGGTTTGGATCTTGTGATATTTGTTCCATCGGAAACCGCATCAAATTTATCCATGATCCCGGTCCTTTCAAGAATGTATTTCGCATTTTTACTGGATGAACCAATTGAAAGCAGATACCCTCTTTTACGCAGTTCATCCAATGTTTCCTTCACCTCGTCACTGACATCTGCCGGTGTCATCTGTTCTAAAAGTTTTTTATAAATCTCGTTTTTCTCCTCCGCCATCTTCTGTTTATCTTCATCGCTCAGCGGCTCTCCCTCATACCTTTCGAGAATGATTTCCAGACTTTCCATACGGCTTACCCCTCGCAGTCTGTTATTAATCTCCTGATCAAAATAAATACCTTTCTCGTCAGCCATTTGTTTCCAGGCTTTATAGTGATACTGATCTGTAAATACAATTACCCCGTCCAGATCAAAAATAAGTCCTTTTACCGTCATATTTCCCTCCATGTCTTCTCTTTCGCTTAATTTTTTTGGTATCATACTGTGTACTTTTTTTAATATTACACAGTATTTGTTACCAAAACGTTTTGGTATTTATATACTAACACCCCCATTTTTAAAAATCAACAACGTTTTGGTAAATTATGATATAAAAAAAGAATAAGGTCTTACCACTGTGGGCAGTACCTTATTCTTTCAGCTGAATTCTATACCATTTTCTCTTTTTCTATAATAGTCTCTCGGAATCTCTAACAGCATTTGCATTTGATCATCGGTCAGCTTAATCGCATAAGAAAAAGTAATTTCTGGGTTATATTCTTCATCCCGGATGAATTGCGGTTCAAATCCTGTTTTCCCATTTCGGATTTTCTTTGCCGGAAGCGCAATATCATATGTCCATGTATATTTGTTTATCTCTTTTGTCTGCATACCTTCTATTGCCGGCATTTGTCTTTTCCAGTCATATACCTGATACGACAATTCCTGCTCTGGAATATTCAACAGCATAATACTTGTTGTGTTCCCGTATCCGATAACCTCGCAGTATTCGATTTTAGAAAAATAAACCGTATCTGCCATGTTTTCACTTCCTTTTATACACATTCTAATTCCAGCTTTTCCATATATCCGGTTTATATCCAAGTGTTGCCTGTTTACCATTTCTGACTACCGGTGTCTTAATTATTTCAGGATTCTCAAGTACTTTCTCCAATTTATCTTCATCTGCAATATACTTAATAATCGCAAGCAAGTCCTTATTTTTTCCGTCCCAGTTAACCATATTCTCTAATCCGCCGTTTACCTGAGCCACCGAATTAAACTCGCCTTTGCTCATACCTTTTTCTTTCATATCAATAAATTGATACTTTATGCCACGTTCTTTAAAGAATCGCTCTGCCTTCTTCGTTTCATTACATTTCTTTGTCCCAAATATCTGTATATACATTTCAGCATTCCTTCTCTATACCACAATGATATTTTTATTATAGCACTCATAATCTATGGTTTACAATGATTAAACATCTCGTCAATTTTTTTAAGTTTTTATTGTTGTTTTATTAATATTTTCTTAATTATCATTGTTTTCGCAATGTTTCTGCCGTGTTTTTTACAAATTAAGCCTTCTCAATACTGTAACTTAGTACAACTTAGGCATCCAAGATCGCTAAATATCATGAGGTGACATTATGGAAAATCACGAAAAAACATTGACAGAATCCATTTCTGATGCAAAGATGGAATTCGAAAGACTGCAGGCCCTTCTTTCAGAGAAGGAGGCAGAAATGAAACGAGAAGAGATTCTCAAAAAACACACAACACCTATCACTTTCCTCGAGGGACGTGGCAGGTGGACAACACGAGTAAATGGCAAACAGAAAACTCTTAAAAGCCGGAAAGAACTCGAAGACTGGATTGTATCTCAATATTCCGAGACAGCAACAGCAAAAACATTAGATGATATCGCAGAAGCATGGTTTTCAATCGATGAAAAAAGAAGTACTGATCGTACTCTGGTAAAGCATAGAGGTTGGTATGAACGTTTTCTAAAGAATTCTCCTTTATTTACGAAAAACATTCAAGATATAACCATTGACGACGGCTATGAGTAGGTATCCTATTGTTTATCCATTTATCCGCACATGACCAGAAAATACTTCACAAATGTAAGAAGCGTATTAAATGGCATTATGCAGTATGCTATCGACAAACGTTTATTGACTTATAATCCGATTGCTAACATGAAACTTGGAAAAGATGTATTCTGTATCCCGGATAAAACATGTGAAGAAGATACCGTTTTCAGCACTGTGGAGAGAACCTCTGTATGTAAGTTCTCCATGAATGAAGCAGAGGCTACCGGTGAAGCGAAATATTATGCGATTGCGCTGCTTTTTGAGCTTCCGCTTAGAGATGGCGAGTTATGCGCCTTAACCTGGGGAAATATCATTAAGGATATTAAAGGCAATTCGAAGCTTGTTATTGAACGTCAGTTAGTGACTGACTGCACAAGCGGAAAAGCAAAGGGGTACCGTATCGTAAATTACGGTAAAACTCGAGCCGCATATCGTGAGATTACACTAAGCGAACGAGCCATTCAGATTCTTGCGCGTGTAAAAGATCTCAATACCCAGAAAGGCTATCCGATTACACAGTCAGACTTTATCTTTATGAGAAGTTATAATGGGATCGTCTGTGGATGTACTCAGAGATGTTTTGATTCATATCTTCGCAGATATTGTAAAAAAGCCGGAATGCCAGTAATCAAGAGTCCACATGATGTACGTCGGACGGTATGCACAAATCTGTATTTAAACGGCATGCCACCTAAACGTATTCAAAAAGTCATGGGACATGAGACATTAGAACAGACATTGGAATATATCCGCTCAACCAATGATGACCTTGAAGACAGCCAGTTCTTCAATCTGCTCAATCAGGCTGCACCGGATAATGTGATTCCGATGAAAACAAAGGTTGGGTAAACATTATTCACAAGTCCTCTCAAACATAAAAACAGTCCTAAACCCCCAATTTATAAGGATTTAAGACCGTTCCCCGATACGTGCGCGAGAAGATTCGAACTCCCGACAC